>WSSedB1CaDRAFT_10000036_pt1 | contig 74876 bp, 68 predicted proteins | sample WetSurSB1Cattail_FD_9460 | JGI IMG/M metagenome (IMG submission 9460)
TCTCACCAAATTTTTAACGGAGTAACCGTAATGGATAACTTCAGAATCGAACACGACTCGATGGGTGAAGTGAAAGTTCCTGCGGACAAATACTGGGGTGCCCAGACTGAACGCAGCCACGAAAACTTCAGAATTGGTGCAGGTATTGAAACAATGCCTCGCGAAATCACAAAAGCATTCGGCTATCTTAAAAAGGCAGCAGCACAGGCGAATAATTCGCTCAAACCGGAAAAGATGACTGCAGAAAAACTTTCGTGCATTGCAAAAGCATGCGACGAAGTAATCAGCGGCAGCCTGAACGATCATTTTCCGCTCGTTGTCTGGCAGACAGGAAGCGGAACGCAGTCGAATATGAATGCAAATGAAGTGATTGCAAACCGTGCAAACGAAATCGCCGGGAAGAAACTATGCCATCCCAACGACGATATCAATATGAGCCAGTCGAGCAACGATACATTTCCCACAGCCATGCATATTGCGGCCGTTGTTGAAATTGAAGACAAACTTTTCCCCGCAATTGACATGCTTGTTGATACTTTCAAAAAACTTGAAAAAGACAATGAAGGAATCGTCAAAAGCGGACGCACGCATCTGCAGGACGCCGTCCCGATTCAGTTCAGCCAGGAAATAAGCGGCTGGCGTTCATCACTTGAAAAAGACAAAGAGATGCTGAAGCTGGCGCTTCCCGAATTAAAGCAGCTTGCACTCGGCGGTACGGCCGTCGGAACAAGTCTCAATGCGCCGAAAGGGTTCGATGTAAAAGTTGCTGAAGAAGTTTCAAAACTGACAGGAAAAAAATTTATCACGGCACCGAACAAGTTCCACGCACTTACAAGCAAAGATGAAATAGTATTCGCACACGGCGCGCTCAAAGCGCTTGCGGCTGATTTAATGAAGATTGCAAACGACGTACGCTGGCTCGCCTCCGGTCCCCGCGACGGGCTTGGAGAAATCCGCATTCCCGAAAATGAACCTGGTTCTTCAATTATGCCGGGCAAAGTCAATCCGACACAGTGCGAAGCCATGACCATGGTTGCCGTTCAGGTAATCGGAAATGACGTTGCGGTCGGTATGGGTGCCAGCCAGGGAAACTTTGAACTCAATGTGTTCATGCCCGTTATTGCCTACAATTTCCTTCAGTCAGTGCGGCTCCTTGCGGAAGTAATGGTGTCGTTCAACAACAACTGTGCAGTCGGCATTACGGCGGACAAAGAAAAGATGCACTACAATCTGTACAACTCACTCATGCTTGTTACCGCTCTTAATCCGTACATCGGCTATGAAAACGCGGCGAAAACGAGCCATAAAGCATATGCAGAAAACATATCCCTCAAGGATGCGTGCATACAGCTCGGATTCCTGACTGCAGAAAAATTCGACGAAGTATTTCATCCCGAAGAAATGGCAGGCATAAAAAAATGAGCGAAGCAAAACATAGTACGTATTCTTATTTTCCGGGATGTACGCTGCGCAACAAAGCACTCGATCTTGACCGGTATGCACGTTCCTCCGCTGAAGCACTCGGATTTACGCTGGAAGAAATTCCCGACTGGCAGTGCTGCGGAGGTACCTACCCGCTTGCAAAAGATGAAATTGCTACAAAACTTTCTTCAGTCCGTGCGCTTGCGGCGGCCCGTGATGCAAAACAGGATCTTGTAACAATTTGTTCCGCCTGCCACAACGTCATTAAACAGATAAATAACGACATGCAGACCGACGATAACATCATCCTGAAAGTTAATAATTATCTCAAAGAAGATAAAATTGCATACCACGGCGAGACGAAAGTCCTTCACTATCTTGAAGTGCTTCGCGACGTTGTCGGCTGGGATACCGTAAAAGCAAAAGTAACTCACCCGCTCACCGGTAAAAAAATCGGCGCATATTACGGATGCCTGCTGCTGCGTCCCGGTAAAGTAATGCAGATGGACGATCCCGAGAATCCGAAAATTCTTGAAGATTTTATTACGGCAATCGGTGCAACTCCCGTCATGTATTCGCAGCGCAACGAATGCTGCGGCGCTTATACCGTGTTTGAAGACAAGACCATTCCCCAAAAGCGCTCCGAAAAGATTCTTGCAAATGCAGAAGAACAGGGCGCAGATCTTCTTGTTACGGCATGTCCGCTCTGCCGTTACAATCTTGTAAAGAACAAGGGAAAGAGCAGACTTGATATAGTCTATTTTACTGAATTACTGGCGGAAGCTCTTGGCGTAAAAGACAAAGTTCCTGTTGGAATGGAGGCGGCTTATGCTGCAAAGTGAATTAAACAAAATACGTGATGATATACTTTCCATCAGCGGAGTAAATCCGCGCAAGTGCATGTGCTGCGGAAAATGTTCCGGTACCTGCCCTTCATACGATGAAATGGAATATCATCCGCACGAATTCGTCCATATGGTTGAGACCGGCGACATAGAAGCGCTGCTCAGCACAAAATCAATCTATAAATGCCTTTCCTGCTTTGCGTGCATAGAACGCTGCCCCCGTCAGGTCGAGCCGGCAAAACTTGTAGAAGCAGTCCGCATGGTCGTTGAACGACAGCGCGGCCCGCAGCATCTTGAAGCAGAAAACGTCCCGGAACAGCTTGACGACGATATGCCGCAGCAGGCAGTTGTGAGCGCATTCCGGAAATACAGGAAGTAAACTATGCAGAGAATTGGAGTTTTTGTGTGCCACTGCGGCACGAATATTGCAGGTACCGTTGATGTAAAAGCTGTTGCAGATGCGCTCGGAAAAGAAAACGGCGTTGTCTATTCGACAGATTATACGTATATGTGTTCAGCATCAGGACAGCAGCTTATCAGCGATGCCATAAAAGAAAAGAACCTTACAGGCGTTGTTGTCTGTTCCTGCTCTCCGCGCATGCACGAAAAGACATTCCGCACATGTGCAGAACGTGCCGGAATCAATCCGTACATGCTTGAAATTGCAAATATCCGCGAACAGGATTCATGGATATGCAAGGATATGCCGACAGCAACGGAGAAAGCAATTGCGCTCGGAAAAGCGGCAGTTGCAAAAGTAACGCTTAACACACCGCTTACAGCCGGTGAAGCACCTGTTACAAAGCGGGCTCTCGTCATCGGCGGCGGTATAGCAGGCATTCAGACTGCGCTTGATATTGCAGAAGCCGGATTTCCAGTCGACATCGTTGAAACAAAACCGACAATCGGCGGAAAGATGGCCCAGCTTGACAAAACGTTCCCGACACTCGACTGCGCTGCCTGTATTCTTACGCCGCGTATGGTTGAATGCGGGCAGAACGACAATATCCGCATTCTTTCCTACAGCGATGTAACTGACATCAAAGGGTTCGTCGGAAACTTTACTGTTACAATAAAACGGAAAGCACGCTATGTCGATGAAACAAAATGCACCGGCTGCGGTGAATGTACGGAAAAGTGTCCGCAGAAAGCGGTACCGAACGAATTCAATCTGGGATTGAACAACCGCCGTGCAATTTACATTCCGTTTGCCCAGGCAGTACCGAAAATAGCCACAATCGACCCGAACTACTGTATGAAACTGAAGTCGGGAAAATGCGGTGTATGCTCGATGGTCTGTCAGGCAAAGGCAATTGATTACAATGCAAAAGACATTTATATAGAAGAAAAATACGGTGCCATCATTGCCGCAACGGGATACAATCCGATTGACCTTTCAAAATTCGACGAATTCGCCTATTCTCAGAGCAAGGATGTCGTATCATCCCTTGAGTTTGAACGGCTGATGAATGCAGCTGGCCCGACCGGCGGTGCCCTTCTCCGCCCGTCTGACGGCAAACCGCCGAAGACAATCGTGTTCGTCCAGTGCGTCGGAAGCCGCTGTTCTGCAGATGCGGTGAAAGGCCACGAATACTGCTCGAAGATATGCTGCATGTATACAGCAAAACATGCAATTCTTACTCGCGACCATTATCCCGATACTGACTGTTATGTCTTCTACATTGACGTACGTACTCCGGGAAAGAACTTCGACGAGTTCTACCGCCGCGCAGTAGAACAGTACGGCGTGCATTACATCAAAGGTATGGTCGGCAAAGTAACTCCGCAGGGAGACGGCACGCTTGACGTTCAGGGATCCGACCTCATTATGGACAAGCAGGTTCATATAAAAGCTGATATGGTGGTTCTTGCAGCTTCCATTGAAGCCGACAAAACGGCCCGTCCGCTTGCGACGATGCTCACTGCAAGTATGGATACAAACGACTTCTTTACCGAAGCGCATCCGAAACTCCGCCCTGTCGAAAGTCCGACTGCCGGCGTCTATCTTTCAGGATGCTGTCAGGGACCGAAAGACATTCCGGATACTGTTGCCCAGGCAAGTGCTGCAGCAGCAAAAGTCATCGGACTGCTTGTGAAGGACAAACTCAGGAACAATCCGTGCGTCGCAGAATCGAATGAGGAAATGTGCAACGGCTGTTCTCAGTGCGAGAATGTCTGTCCGTACGGCGCAATCACCTATATAGAAAAAGACTTCCGCGGGCCGAACCGCACGACGATTACACGCCGTGTTGCCCAGGTAAACCCCGCTGTCTGTCAGGGATGCGGTGCATGTACCGTAACATGCCCGTCTGGTGCTATGGATCTCAAGGGATTCACAAATAAAGAAATTATGGCGGAGGTTGACGCAATATGCCGGTAACAGAAAACAGCTCTGAAGTCAATAACACATTTAAACCTAAGATTGTAGCGTTCTGCTGCAACTGGTGTTCATATGCAGGCGCCGACCTTGCCGGAAATAACCGTCTTGAGTACCCTGCTGACGTAAAAATCATACGCATTCCGTGCTCGTGCAGACTGAATCCGCTTTTCATTCTGCGCGCATTCCAGCGCGGAGCTGACGGCGTCATTCTCTGCGGCTGCCATCCCGGCGACTGTCACTATACGAGCGGCAACTATTTCGCACGCCGCCGCATGACGCTGCTCTTTTCAATGCTCAATTTCATGGGTATTGAAAAAGGACGTACGCGTGTCGAATGGGTTTCCGCTGCAGAAGGTGCAAAGTTTGCAAAAACGATGCATGATTTCGTCGGGACTGTTACAAAACTCGGAGAAAATAAACGGCTGGAGGATCTCAGATGCAAGACGACAAAATAAGTTCACTGCTTGTCTCCCGCGCGAAAGAGCTTCTTTCCGGCGGCAAAGTTCAGCTCGTAATCGGATGGCGCAAAGGACTTTTTGATTACGACGTTACCCCTTCTCTTTTTACAACTGCGGAAGACATAGAGCATAATTTCGTATACAACGAATGGTGCAGCGCAAATCTTTCAAAATATCTTGTAAAAGAGACGCGGAAAATTGAGACTGCAAAAGATACGGTACGAATGAACAATAAGATGGCAAAAATGAAAGATCCGGATGCAAAAGATGCACCGGAACCACAGGCAAAAATACTTGTCTTCTTAAAACCATGCGACACGTACAGTTTTACTGAATTGTTAAAGGAACACCGCATAAACCGCGACGACGTGTACGCAGCCGGCATTCCGTGCGACGGTATGAAAGACCCCGAGAAAAAAGAACTTTCGGAACGATGCACCGTATGCAAAAGCAAAAAACATATCACCTATGACGAACTTATCGGCGAAGACGGCGATGTGCAGGATTCAAACAGATTCGATATGGTGGAAAAGATTGAAGCCATGTCCCCCGATGAACGCTTTGCATTCTGGCAGGGAGAGCTTTCGCGCTGCATCAGGTGCAACGCATGCCGCAATGTCTGCCCTGCATGTACCTGCGAACACTGCATTTTCGATAACCCGGACAGCGGAGCTGCACAGAAAGTCGCCGCAGACAGTTTTGAAGAAAATATGTTCCACATCATCCGTGCATGGCACGTTGCCGGCAGGTGTACCGACTGCGGCGAATGTTCACGTGTCTGCCCTCAGAATATACCGCTTCATCTGCTTAACCGTAAATTCATTAAAGACATCAACGAACTGTACGGACCATACATGGCCGGCAGCGATATGGAAACAAAACCGCCGATGCTGACATGGACAAAAGATGATGCAAATCCGGGCGTTGTGAGTACCCGCGAAACAGCAAGTGCATCGCAATGCAATTGCAATGGAGGCAAGTAATGTTTTCACTTCCGTTAAATGAACTTGATACATTATTCGAAACGATCGGTTCCAAAGGGCCGCTCTATATTCCGGTAGATAACAATTCCGGCAAAGCTGATTTCAAACGCTGGGAAAAAGGCGTACAGATGAGTAAAGCGCTCAAAACTGTGCGTTCTGCAAAAGACTTCTTCTTTCCCAAAACGGAAAACCTTGTTAATTTCAAAATGAACGGCAAGAAGATTGAAGTCGAAGATATACGGAAAGAACTTGAAGACTTTGTCGTATTCGGCGTACGCGCATGCGATGCTGCAAGCTTTGCAATCGTCGACGATGTGTATATCAACATGAAGCCTGTTGATACGTATTACAAAAACAGGCGCGAACACGGAACGGTTGTTACGCTTGCATGTACCGATCCGGCTCAGACGTGTTTCTGCAAACTGTATGACATAGATGCAGCCGACCCGAAAGGCGACGTAAGCGCATGGATTGCAGACGGAAACGTTTACCTGCAGCCGAATACGGATAAAGGTTGTAAGCTGATTGACAGTGTAAAATTCATGCTTAAGGACAGCGAAACAAAAGCTGTCGAATCGCAGCAGACTGCCACGCGCGAAAAGATTTCGAATCTTCCTTTCGTAAAGCTTGATCTTTCAAAATATTCCGGCGAAAACATGCTTGCAATTTTCAATTCAAAAGTCTGGGACAATCTATCTGANGCCTGTCTTGGCTGCGGAACGTGTACGTACGTATGNCCNACCTGNATGTGTTTCGATGTGCGCAACTTCGATACAGGAGACGGAATTAAACAGTTCCGCTGCTGGGACAGCTGCATGTTCTCGGATTTTACAAAAATGGCAGCTGCAAATCCCCGCCTTACTCAGAAAGAGCGGTTCCGCCAGCGTTTTATGCACAAACTCGTTTATTACCCCATGGATCACAAGGGTGTAAAAAGCTGCGTAGGATGCGGGCGCTGCCTTGAAAGCTGTCCGATTCACATGAACATTGTAAAAGTCATAAAGACAATAGACGAAACGCCCGTCCAATCCGAAGGAGCAAAATAATATGGAAAAAGATGCATTAATTCCGTACATCGGCGTCATCACGGACATCCGTCAGGAAACAGGCGATGTAAAGACATTCCGCGTCGTCGGACGTGACGGAAAGAAACTGTTTGAACATATTCCGGGACAGTGCGCAATTCTTGAAGTTCCGGGCGTCGGCGAATCCATGATTTCGATTACGTCATCTCCGACTATTCCCGATTATCAGGAATTCTCAATAAAAAAGTGCGGATGCGTTACGACATGGCTTCATTCCGTAGAGGTTGGACAGGAAATTGCAGTCCGGGGCCCCCTCGGAAACGGATTCCCCGTAGAAACAGAATTCAAAGGTAAAGACCTGCTGTTTGTAGCCGGCGGTATCGGACTTGCTCCGCTCCACAGCGTGATCAACTATGTGCGTGCCCACCGTGAAAACTACGGCAAAGTGATGATTGTATACGGTTCGCGTTCGAAAGAAGATCTTGTGACATACAAAGAAATCAGCGAAGAGTGGATGAAGGAAAAAGATTTCAACGTCTGCCTCACAATCGATAAAGCGCAGCCCGACTGGGACGGGCACGTAGGATTTGTTCCGACATATGTAAAGGAACTCAATCCCGATCCGGGCTACACCGTCATCATGTGCGGGCCACCGATCCTTATTCACCTGACACTTGCAGGTCTCAAGGAACTCGGCTTTAAAGATACACAGGTTTTTACAACGATGGAAATGCGCATGAAATGCGGTATCGGCAAATGCGGAAGATGCAATATCGGCGACAAATATGTCTGTAAGGACGGACCGGTATTCAGTTTCGACCAGCTGGGAGAGCTGCCTCCGGAATATTAAACTCAAAAATACATCCGTGTATTTTTGAGTTTTGCACCTTTTCCTCCGGAAAACGTGCAACGCTTTTGCGGACATCCTGTCCTGTATTGGGAGGGATGTGAAACTCGTTCAGCTATACTCGTCATCCGTGACGAGACCGTATGAAGTGCATTGACAGGACATCCTGTCCGGCATTGAAAGAATATAGAATCTGATGCACCGGTTTCGGCGCGCAGTATGCAACATCTATTACGAGGTTAATAAATGTCAGACGAAAATAAAGAAATGGTACACATTTACCTTTTTGGAAAAAAATATGAAGTTCCGTCGCAGCTTACTATCATGAACGCGATGGAATATGCCGGATACCAGCTTGTACGCGGGTGCGGATGCCGTAACGGTTTCTGCGGTGCATGTGCTACGATTTACCGCATCAAGGGACAGAACCAGCTCAAGACATGTCTTGCATGTCAGACGAAAGTCGAAGACGACATGTACATCGCGACGCTTCCTTTCTTCCCGCTTGTGAAGCAGGTATATGATATCGATAAAATTAAACCAGAGCAGCAGATTATGATGCAGCTGTATCCTGAAATCTATGCATGTGTCGGCTGTAACGCCTGTACGCGTGCATGCCCTCAGGGACTTAAGACAATGCAGTACATTGCCTATGCACAGCGCGGCGAATTCCAGAAATGTGCTGACGAGTCGTTCGACTGCGTTATGTGCGGAATCTGCTCTTCACGATGCCCTGCAGGTATCAGTCATCCGCAGGTTGCGGAACTTGCCCGCCGGCTCAACGGTAAATACATTCAGCCGGAATCGAAGCACCTTACGGAACGCGTTCAGGAAATAAAGGACGGAAAGTTCGAATCGTTGATTGAGTCTGTTATGAACAAACCGCTGGACGAACTCAAGGAACTGTACAACAACAGGGAAATTGAATCGTGAGGTTGTCACAAAAATGACATCCATGTCATTTTTGTTTCGTGAGTTTCTGCGGAGCAGAAACTCACCGTTACTTTACTAAATTATTGACGCGCCTTCCATGGCGCTCAGGCTACATGAATAACAGGGATTGTCATTCATGTTCTGCTGGTTTTTGCTCTGCATAAACCAGCAGATATTTTAATAAACTGCCGACGCGCCATCCATGGCGCTCAAGGAGTATATATGTATACAGGAATTATGCAGGAATCGGCGGCAAAAGTTGCCGCTAAACGGGAAGCAAATGCCGCGCTTGAACCGCGCCGCATGACTGCCGACGAAAAGGATGCCGTACTCAATGAGTATCATCCTGACCATATAAAATCACAGTTTACCGAGATAAAAATAGGACCGAACAAGGGAGAGAAAGCTCCGCTTGAGCTGGTCGACATACTTCAGGGAAGACCGCGTGTGGAACCGGCTCAAATCGATCTGTCCCATCCGGACTATGAAACAGACGTTCTCATTATCGGCGGCGGCGGCGCAGGTACCTCTGCCGCAATCGAAGCTGATAATGCAGGTCAGAAAGTTCTTGTCGTTACAAAGCTCCGCGTGGGAGATGCAAACACGATGATGGCAGAAGGCGGCATTCAGGCTGCAGATAAAGCAAACGATTCTCCGCAGCAGCATTTTCTTGACGCGTTCGGCGGCGGCCATTTCATGGCAAAGAAAGAACTCGTCTATGAGCTTGTCACAAAAGCACCGGAAACAATACAGTGGTTGAACTCACTCGGAGTCGAATTCGATAAAACGGCAGACGGCACAATGGTTACCACTCACGGCGGCGGAACGAGCCGCAAGCGCATGCACGCATGCAAGGATTATTCCGGTGCGGAAATTATGCGTACGCTCCGTGACGAAGTGTTCAACCGCGCGAACAATATCACAGTAGTCGATTTTACCGCAGCAATAGAACTTATTAAGGATGAAAAAGGAAACTGCGCGGGTGCCGTTCTCATGAATATGGAAACAAAGCAGCTGCTCGTCGCAAAGGCAAAGACTGTCATCATTGCAACAGGCGGTGCAGGACGAATGCATTATCAGGGATTTCCGACATCGAACCACTACGGTGCAACCGCAGACGGTCTTGTCCTTGCATACCGTGCCGGTGCAAAGCTTCTGTACGAATATTCTCTACAGTATCATCCGACAGGAGCGGCATTCCCCCAGCAGGTGCTCGGTGCGCTCGTGACGGAAAAAGTCCGTTCCCTTGGCGCAAAAGTCGTGAATATGGACGGTGATGTATTCATCCATCCGCTTGAAACACGCGACGTAGAAGCAGCAGGCATTATCCGTGAAGTAAAGAAGGGAAAGGGCATTCCGACGGGAATGGGCAGCGGAGTCTGGCTCGACACCCCCATGATTGAACTCAAGAACGGCGAAGGAACAATTGAAAAACGTATCCCCGCCATGATGCGCATGTTTGCAAAATACGACATCGACATCAGAAAGGAGCCGATTCTCGTCTACCCGACCCTCCACTATCAGAACGGCGGCGTCGACATAAATCAGGACTGCAGCACGAACATTCCGAACCTGTTCGTCGCCGGTGAAGCAAGCGGCGGTATACATGGAACGAACCGACTTATGGGTAATTCGCTTCTTGATGTCGTTGTATTCGGACGTGTTGCAGGTACCGCAGCGGCATCACAGGCTGCAAAGATTGCAATGCCTGAAAAACTGACACTGCAGCATGTTAAAGATTTTGAAAAAGAACGTGCTGATGCCGGGATCAATACAGAAACACAGTCTCCGCGTCTTCTTCCGCATTACACGCACAAAAACGGTGAACTGTAAATAAAATACCGGAGAAAGCCGGTACAAATATTTGCTTTTATTAAAGGAGTATATAAAATGACAGCAGCATCAATAGCCAGTCTGTTTGAAGGCGTTATGATCATTTGCTTCGGTCTTTCATGGCCGCTTTCGATTGCACGCTCAATCAAGTCAAAATCGACAAAAGGCAAGAGCCTTATGTTTATGTGCTTTATAGCATTCGGGTATGTCTGCGGACTTATCTCAAAATTCATAACGCACACATATAACCTTGCTTTCTGGTTTTATTTCCCGAACATCATTATGGTTACGACAGATATCTGTCTTTATTTCCGCAACAAAAAAATAGAGGGAACTGAAAAGTGACCGCTGGAGAAGCGTAAGAATAGAAAAAACTCCTCCTGATAATTTATTTAATAAACAACCAGCCCGATAATCATAAGCTTTTCGTTTTCCAGCTTTAAGTCTTATGGTTACCGGGCCTTTCTTTTCTATTTTAGTCTTTTTCCGTTTTTTTTCAAGATAACAGAACCCGTTTTTTCTTAAAATTAATGGTACGATTATATTGCATGGTACTTCCGGGAAAAAGTATTGTCTTGCATTTGTAAAAGGGAATACTCCCGCAGAAAATAATCCGCTTAAGCTCCAACTTCGCTTCGCTCAGGGTCGCACGCGGGCTTATTTTCTGCTCCGCATTCCCTTTTACGAACGGTATGCAATTTTTTTCCCGTAATGTCATGACTAACAGGCAGCATTTAGAAGATTCAAAAGAAGGGGTCCAGGGGTGTCCCCTGGTCATGCTGGGGAAAGTAAGTGGTTTGGAGAGAGACACGGACAAAGCAGGTGCGTCTGTCCGTGCGCTTTGAAAGTAGAGGGGTTCTCTCTCTCCATGAAAACGTACCTTATTTGGTCGTCATGTTCATAACTCCGTCCCAGTCGGTTGATATTCCCTGTTCAATATAATTCTTACACCGTTCGGCAAAAACAAGTGCCGCCTCGTCGTCCGGATTCATATGATTTGCTTCAATAAACATCTTTCCTGCATTTTTGAAGTCTTTTTCCAGATATTTATCGAGAGCTTCGTGAAATGCATCTATTTCAGCAAGCTGTTCTGCTGTCATTTCGTTTTTAAAGCCAAGTATGTTGTACAATTGTACCGGCTTGTTAATCCCAATGACGCGCACCATATCGAGCCGCCGCGAAACGAGCTCACCGGAAGAGGACACACCTGCTGCTTCTTTCCACGTCTGTTCAGAGACAAGAATCCATGATTTGTATATTTTGTTCACACCTTCAAGACGGCTTGCAAGATTTACGTCGCTGCCCATGATTGTGTAATTCATCTTCATACTTGTACCCATGTTTCCGACAACCATATTCCCCGTATTGATTCCGACCCTTGTCTCAAGCTCCCTCGGAATGTCTTTATCCGCAAGATGCTTTATATTATACTGCTTTTCGGCCTGTTTCATGCGCACAGCTGCACAACAGGCACGGTATGCATGATCGGGAAGGTTCAGAGGTGCACCGAAAAAAGATACAATTTCATCACCTATGTATTTATCGATAGTCCCGCCGTACTGCAGAATCGTGTTACTCAATAATCCAAGATAATCATTCAGGATGGAAACAAGCTGAGTGGGCGTAACCATTTCGCTGAACGAAGAAAAACTTCTTATATCAGTAAACAATGCGGTAATATGCTTGTCTTCACCTCCGAGCGTCAGTTTTCCCGGATCGTTTACTATTTCGTTTACAACTTCCTTAGACAGATACGTCGAGAATGCCTGCCGGAGAAAGCCCTTCTCCTTCTCACTCGACGTAAACCGTATGATAATCTCGACTACATATTCAGTAATAATAAAAAGTGATGAAGCAACAAGCGGTATATACCAGCCCTTTATCACCATAAGCAGAATCAGGACAATAATGACGCCGGCAGCGCATAACCCGCCCGCAAGATTCTGAACCGCATCCGATTTTCTGCTGGTAAACAGCATGACAAGTAAAGCCGAAATGCATGCAAGAAGCATTCCCCATAACCATGATAACGGCGTAATAAAATCACGCTGCAGAATTGTATTCATGACATTTGCATGTGTCCCGACGTTTGAATAAAGTTTGTTAAAGGGATTTGTTCCGTTATCAGTCGTACTTGTTGCCGTATTTCCAATTATGCAGAAAGAACCCTTATATGATTTTTTCATCTCCGCCATATACTGTTCATAGACAGTATATTCGTCTTTTAGCCCGTCAAAACTCTGCTGCATTCCATCCATAAATGCAGCAGTCTGTTCATTTCCTATTCCCTGCTTCAGTCCCTGCTCTACAGACTTAAGTGACTGCATATAATCAGCATCAATAAATAATCTGATATTTTCGTATAACGTCTTCCTCATTGAAAAATAAGTATCGTAATCCTCTGCTGTTATGCCGTCATTCGCAGCTCCTGTATCGTCATATCCCGTGCATTTATCAAGCAGTTCCTGTTTCTTCTGAGAAACCCCGGCATAGTCGGCAATAAGTTTTCCTGCAGCAGTTACATATTTAAATTCAGCACCTGTTGAATCGGTAAGTCTGTTTGCTTCTATATATTTCAGATCAGCAATGATATTTTCTTCCATATTATCAAGCTGTTTCAGGAACATAACCGATTCGTTGCGGAATGATTTAACCTGAGTTCCGTGCAGCCAGTTAATAAGCATCCGCCCGTGGTTATCAAGCGGAATCTTTATGTCGATTCGTTTCTTACTCCCCGGAACAAGTGCGCCGTAAACAATAAGCGACTTTTTCGTCCGGACGAGACGACCGGCATCCATTATTCTGAGCAAAGGTGAAAATGCAAGCTGAGCCGCATATTTTCCGTCATAGTCGTACAGCAGTTCTATTCTCCGTCTGACGCCGTCACTGTCAATAACAACATTTGTAAAACCTGCACCCGCCGCATGTGAAATGATGGAATGCATGGCTGGAGAAAAACCGGCAGGCTGTCCGTTGTACTGTTCAGCAGAAGTAAAATTATTATTAAGGAGTATATACTTTCCGCTGTCGGTAACGTTTGAAAGCAGAAATCTCTTTTCAACGTAGGATTTATCTTCATCAGAGAGAGGAATAGCAACGTCCCGCGTGTTTATCGTAAGCCAGGTGTTGTCGAAAAACTGCGCCGCCCTGCTGAAATAGTCATCGTTATCACGGTACATTTTTGATGAAATTGTATTTTGAAGATTTGTAATTGCCGGTTCAACGTAGTCGGAAATCATCGTGTCTGTGAGATTCCTGACTTCACTTCTCTTTATCTGCCCGTTTGCAAGCGCATTCGAAAGTTCGTTTATTGTTTCCGAAATTTCCTGCCTGCTGCCGGCAAACGCATCGGCAAGATTCTGCTCTGCCTGAGGCGCAACACCTTTCGGAGACGGTGAAAGATATTCTATATCAAATACAGCTGCCTCTGCTCCCAGTTCCTTCATACGTATAAGACAGTCAGCCAGAATATCGCGGCTCCACGGCCATTCGCCCAGTTCCTGAATTGATTCGTCATCGATATTAACAAAAAGTATTTTATCGGATTGTTCGGGTTCTCTGCGCAGGCTTAGAAGAAAATCGTACATGCGGTAGTCAAGTTTCTGGAATATACCAGCAAAGCCCATCAGTATATATACCGCGGCTATTACAGCCAGTACTACTATGTTTATTGGTTTTAAAAAAGATACAACTTTTTTTCTGTCCCTGATACTGGTCATACCAAAAAGTATATCATAACTTTATTGCCCTGTCAGGATTAGATATGCGGCTTTTGCGGCATTCTGTTCAGCTTCCTTTTTACTTTTTCCGCTTTCCGGACCATACGTAACGCTTCCGAGATGCACTGCAACATTGAACGTCTGATCGTGATCAGGCCCGGAAATATTTACCGTCTCGTAGTGCGGACATTCTTTTGCTTTTTTCTGGTATAATTCCTGGAGCAGCGTTTTATAATCTTTAGATCCTCTGTTATTCTGTACATTTTCAATTTCCGCCACAAGAAAAGAAAGGATATATTTCTCAGCCTTTTCATATCCGGAATCGATGTAATATGCACCTATAACAGCTTCCATGCAGTCGGCCAGAATGGCGGGCTTTTCACGTCCTCCGCTTAATTCCTCTCCGTGCCCCAATATAAGCATTTTGTCTATACCGAACCGCAGTGCAATCGGTGCAAGCGTTTTTTCCGAAACAACGACAGATTTTATTTTTGCAAGATCGCCTTCAGGATTTTTCATTGTTTCAAAAAGATATGCTGCAGCAGCCAGTCCGAGTACGGAATCACCCAGAAATTCAAGACGCTCGTTGTTCAAATGACGGTGAGATTCATTTTCATTTGAATATGAGCGATGGTGGAATGCCAGCTCAAGAAGGTTGAGATTATGAAATGTAAGTCCGAGCGTTTTACAAAAAGAGAGAAGTTCTTTTTTGCGCTCCGATGGAATTTTTTTTTCGATCAGATTCATTGTAAAAAAAAACACAAGCTGGAAAAGCTTGTGTTTGACTCAATGTACGAGTTGAAAATAAACAGACTGAAAAGCCGGTTTATTTCTTTTCCTGCTCTGCTTTTATAAAGTCATAAGCATCGCGGACTGTTTCGAACTCATTTGCCTTATCATCAGGAATACTGACTCCCAGTTCTTCCTCAATAGCATATACAAGTTCGTATGTATCAAGACTGTCTGCTCCAAGATCACCCCTGAATGATGAATCCATAGTAATCTTGCTTTCATCGATTTCCAGTTTCTCTGCGATGAGCTTCTGGATTTTGTTGAACAATTCGTCCATTTTCGTTCTCCCTAAATCAGCCGTTTGATTCCGGCGTAATTACCTGACGACCGCGGTAAAATCCGCATTTCGGACAAACATGATGTGACTGCACTAAATTTCCACAGTTGCTGCATTCAACAAGCTGCGGAGCATCAAGATGCATATTCACTCCCTGTCGTCTTTTCGTCACGGCTTTAGATGTTTTCGATCTGGGTACTGCCATATATAAACCTCGCTATTTTTTCTGATATAACTGCGTTCAATAATACAACAGTTTCCGTCAGAGTGTCAATCCATTATAACAGTTTTACCTTTTTAGTCAACACTTTTTGAAAAAATGTCATACTGATTATTCTGAATAATGGGCACCCCGGTTTATTGCGCCGTATGGTACTTCACGTACAGCGCCTCTGCTACAATATCAGGAACCATTCCCGATATATCCCCTCCGAGCTGAGCCAGTTCCTTTATGGAACTGGATTTTACAATGACATATCTCTGCTCTGTCGGAATGAAAAGAGTTTCCACATCGGGATTGAGCGTGTGATTCATGAGAGACAAGTCGAATTCATATGCAAAATCGTTTGTATTGCGTATGCCGCGGAGCAGCACTTTTGCGCCCGTTTTTTTTGCATAGTTTACAATCAGCTCGTCGCATATATGCAGAGATACATTCTGAAACGGTTTAATAAGTTCTGTCATCATGGCAAAACGTTCTTCCCGGGTAAACAGGTATTTTTTATCAGCATTCACTGCAATAACAACATCTATACTGTCGAAAAGCTGACTTGCCCGTTCAATAATACTCAGGTGGCCGTTTGTCGGAGGATCAAATGAACCTGGAAACACTGCTGTTGTCATATCTGCTGATTGTAATAAGTTTGACGAAAAGCTTCAACGGTTGTATACTTTATTATATGAAAAAAATATTTTCACCAATATATATAATATGTTTATTCTTTCTCTTTTCCTGTGGTACGACGAAGCCTGTCGTTACGCAGGAACCTGTATATGAACCCGAAGAACCTGAAAAAAACGAAGAAATACCTGCAGCTGCAAATGATGATGAATATCTCCGCTCTGTAAACGATATAGAAGTAACAAAAGAAACTTTTACTGAAGATAAAACTGAAATCATGCATATTATCAGCAACCTTGCAGATATCATGGCGGACCACGATTACGATTCATGGGTAAAGTATATGGATGATGAATCCGTAAAATACTGGTCAAATCCTCAGAATCTGAAAAAAGCATCTAAAATGCTGCCTGTTCAGGGACTGAGGATGAACAACCTGCATGATTATTTCACGTATGTGTTCATTCCTTCCCGTCAGGGCCGGGAAGTTGACGAAATACGCTATATATCAAAAGACAACGTAAAAGCTGTCCAGGTAAGCTCTGATACAGATATCATTTATTATTATTTTACGAAAATTAATGATAAATGGCTTGTTCATATTCCACCGCTTGCAAGTTGATTTTTTCAATTATAGTGTATAAAATATAATGAACTGTTTCCTCAGGAGGATCCCAGTATATGAGTTTTTCAAAAAAAATCTTTTTTGCAGCAGCAGCTGCTGCTGTAGTATGTACAGGCCTGTTTGCACAGGAACAAAAAGTAGAAAAGAAAAGCGACAGCAGCAGTAATAAAAAATCAGAGACGTCTGTAGAAAATGAATATCTTAACGATATGGACGGAACTGTCATTATTACGCTTGCCCAGTCCGATGAGTACGACAACAAACTTGTCGCGCTGCAGTATCTTGAGACTGCGGTGGAAAATGGGAACAAGTCGGAAGATGTCATTGCTGCGCTTGATCAGCTGGCAGGAGAAGGTATCAATACCCAGACGCGTAAAAACGGCCGTCTTATGAACAATTTCCCCGATATCCGCAGGCAGGCATGCCTTCTGCTGGGAAAAGTCGGTGGAGAACACTCAAAGAACACACTGAAAAATATTGCAGTCGCAGACAATGAGCCTATGGTTCAGGCTGCCGCAATTAAATCACTAGGAGACCTCGGAATCAACGAAAACGACGAGGTTACAGAAGCAATCGCATATGCCAATCTCCGCAACAGAGTTCTCAATCCGACGAGCAGCATGGCTTTTGAAGTGCTGAACGCTTTTGAAAAGCTTGCGGGAAATACGCAGAATAAAAAAGCAATGATTGACGAGATTTCGTATATTGCAGCTGACAACCATTATAATCAGGCTGTTCGCAAGCATGCCCTTGATATCCTGAAGAATATGAAGTCAGATAATTCTGATTCTTCAAACACAAAAAAAGCAGCTTCAGCTCCGGCTCAGTAAGCTGTCCTGATTAAGGGTAGAAGAAAAGGCACCATCCGTGGTGCCTTTAGTTTTAAGTTGAAGGTAATAAAAATCTTACGATTTTTATTTATAATAGAAGACGTAAAACAAAGCAAACCGCAGTTGCTCTGTTTTGGGAGTCTTGTGTAGAAAATCATACGATTTTCTACACAAGACAAAAAAAGACACCGTCGGTGGTGTCATAGATTTTAAGTCGAAGGTAATAAAAATCTTACGATTTTTATTTATAATAGGAGACGTAAAAAAAAGACACCGTCGGTGGTGTCTTTTTTTTACTCTTGAGAGATATGGGATTCGAACCCACCGCCTTCAGCTCCGGAGGCTGACGCTCTATCCAGATGAGCTAATCTCTCATACGTGACCATTACTTTATAAGTAATCAACCTAATTGTCAAGCAAGGATGTTTCAATGGAACCAGTTATTTTAGCTTCCTCATCACCAAGACGACAGGAAATACTTAAGCTGCTGAATATACCTTATCAGGTAATTATGCCGAACATCGACGAAACTGTTTCGTCGGGCCTGGATCCGAAAGATGTACCGGAATTATTTGCCCGTGAAAAGGTTGCAGCCATAGTTCGTTCCCTTCCTGCCGACCGTGAAATACAATGGGTTCTCGGAGCTGACACTGTTATTATTTTTGAAGGAAAAGTATACGGCAAACCTGTTGATCAGAAACAGGCCGAAAAATTTATGCATATATTCAGCGGAAAGACACATGTCGTCAGAACCGTCATAGCTCTTTATAACGGCAGAAACCATACTACTTCCGTACGGTCCTGTTCAACTGAAGTGACTTTCAAAGAAATGTCCAATGAGGAAATTTCATGGTATATGGAAACCGGTGAATGGCATGGCGCTGCGGGCGGCTATCGCATTCAGAGCCTTGCCTCGTGTTTTATAAAAAAAATAAACGGTTCCATGAGCGGAGTCGTGGGCTTGCCTATCTTTGAGCTTTATGATATCCTCAAAGAACAGGGTTATTCAATTATCAATTAATTTTATTAAGAGAAACTGATAAATTCTGCCGGTTATCTGGGGCCGTAGGCTTAACAGGTAACCGATCTTCCGTACGTTTCATTCGTTACATTTTGTAATGGATAACAACGCATCGAGAAACAGAGTAAGGGGCAGTTTCAAAGCAACTGCCGGTGAAGGAGTCAATCATGGCAGTTGTAACCATGAAAAACCTGCTTGAATCCGGAGTACATTTCGGTCATCAGGTAAAACGCTGGGATCCGCGCATGAAGAAGTATATCTTCGCAGAGCGCAACGGGATTCATATTATCGATCTGCAGAAGACAATCGCAGCTATAAAAGAAAGCTATGATGTCGTCCGCAAAATCACATCATCCGGAAAAACAATTCTGTTTGTTGGAACAAAGAAACAGGCTCAGCAGGCTGTTCAGAAAGAAGCTGAACGCTGCGGACAGTTCTACGTAAACAACCGCTGGCTTGGTGGTATGCTTACAAACTTCTCTACAATCAAAAAATCACTTCAGAGACTTAAGAAAATCGAAAAGATGGAAGTCGACGGAACATTCGACAACCTGACAAAGAAAGAAGTTTCTGCTCTTCAGAAAGAAAAGACAAAGCTTGAAAAAAATCTCGGCGGTATAAAAGAAATGAAAGATCTTCCGGGAGCTGTCTTTATTATTGATACACACAAAGAACAGATCGCCGTTGCAGAAGCACGCCGTATGCACATCCCTATCATTGCTGTTGTAGATACAAACTGCAATCCTGAAGGGATCGACTACCCTATTCCGGGCAACGACGATGCTATCCGCGCTATTTCCCTGTTTACTTCGATTATTGCAAACGCAGTAATCGAAACGGACAACGAGCAGGGACTTAAGATTCTTGAAAATCTTAACGAAGATGAAGACGGCATTATTACCGATGCAGCTGTAAAAGACGACGATGTAGAAATTGAAGATTACAGCAACTATCAGCCGACTGAACAGAAGGAAGAAGACATAGAAGCTGATCAGAAGGATCAGGAGCTGGTTGACGAAGATAAAGTCTACAAAGACTAATTATGTGGAGTAAATGAATGGATATTAAAGCATCAGATATTAAGGCTCTCCGTGAAACGACGGGTGCCGGTATGATGGACTGTAAGAAAGCGCTGCAGGATACAGACGGAGATATTGAAAAGGCGACAAAACTGCTCAAAGAAAAAGGGCTTGCCGCTGTCGCAAAACGTGCCGATCGTGCAACTGCAGAGGGACGCGTTTATATCCGCCGCCAGGGCAGCAAAATTGCTATGATAGAGCTTGTCTGTGAAACAGACTTTGTCTCTAAAAATGATGAATTTATTGCTCTCGGTGAAAAACTGGTCGAAGTCACGCTTGAAAAGGGTTATACAAAAGTTGAAAAAGAACATGCAGATATGCTTACACTTCTTGCAACTAAAGTGCGCGAGAATATGTCTGTCCGTCGCGTATGTCTTATCGACATCCCTGAAAATGCTGTCGTCGGTACATACGTCCACAGCGATTTTAAGACGGGAGCTGTCTGTATCGTAAAAGGTTCGACAGATCCTAAGGTTCAGGAATTTGCAAACGACTGCTGCCTCCATATGGCTGCATTCACACCTTCTTACATTACACAGAAAGACGTCCCTCAGTCATATATTGACGAGCAGATGGAAATCTTTACAAAACAGCTTGAGCAGGACCCGAAAATGGCTTCAAAGCCACAGAATGTCAAAGACGGCGTTCTCAAGGGAAAGCTTACAAAGCATCTCGAAGAAGTCTGTTTTGTGGATCAGATGTTCGTAAAAGACGACAAGATGTCCGTAAATGCAAAGCTTGCACAGATTGGTAAAGAAGTTAGTGCACCTGTTGAGTTCGGACAGATTGTTCTGTACGTTCTTGGAAAATAGGTTTATACTATATGTATAAAAGAAGCGGTTCGGTGAACAGCATTCCCGGCCGCTTTTTATTTAATGAGAGGTAAGCTATGGTCAGTAATGAAGAAAGAATGCAGAAAGCACTTGACTCGTTAAAAGAAACATTCAGTATGATTCGTACAGGACGTGCATCTGCAGCTATTTTTGATAAAGTCCGTGTGGACTACTACGGGCAGAAATCTCCTCTTAATCAGGTAGCTACTATTTCTATTCCGGAAGCACGTTCAATCGTGATCCAGCCTTTTGACAAATCCCTTATAAGTGAAATCGAAAAAGCCATTCAGTCAGCAGATCTCGGGCTGAATCCCTCAAACGACGGAAAGGTCATCCGTATTTCAATTCCGCCGCTCACGGCCGACAGGCGCAAAGAGCTTGTAAAACAGGCTAAAGCTGATGCGGAAAATTACCGCACACAGGTACGCAACATCCGGCGTGACGGAAACGAAGAACTCAAAAAAGAACAGAAAGCCGGAGATATTACCGAAGACGGATTGAAAGGCGAAACTGACAAGCTCCAGAAACTTACGGACAAGTACATTATCGAAATACAAAAAGTGTACGATGCAAAAGAAAAGGAAATTCTTGAAGGCTGATGTCTGTTGATATAAATCATTTACCATCGCATGTTGCCATCATTATGGACGGCAACGGGCGATGGGCAAAAAAACAAAACAAACCACGCAGTGTCGGGCATTATGCAGGTCTTACTAATGCAAAGGAAATTGCCAGTGCAGCTGCAGAGCTCGGTATAAAATATATTACGCTTTATATTTTCTCTACAGAAAACTGGAAGCGGACGACAGATGAAGTCGGTTATCTTATGAATCTTATCAGGGGTCATCTGCGCGCGGAATTCGATTTTTACAAAAAAAACAGGATACGCCTCCTTCATACAGGCGACATTTCAGGTCTTCCTGAAGATATTCAGGAAGACCTGCGCAACGCAATAAAGGAAACGGCAGCTTTTACGGGTACTACACTCGTTATGGCAATTAATTACGGCGGACGCGATGAAATCATCCGCGGTATAAAAAAAATTATTGCTGAAGGAATCCCTGCTGATACTATCGACGAGAGAACAATTTCCAGCTCGTTCGATATCCCCGAGCTGCCTGATGTTGATCTTCTTATACGGACAGGCGGTGAACTTCGTGTAAGCAATTTTCTGCTCTGGCATGCTTCATATGCGGAATTGCTGTTTACAGACACACTCTGGCCTGATTATAATAAAACAGAATTTTATAACGATATAGAAAAATTTCAAAAAAGGAACAGACGATTCGGAGCTGTTCCGGACGTACAGGACGGAAAGTAAAGATGAGTAAACTTTTGCAACGCCTTCTCATATTTTTCATCGGATTGCCGGTAGTAATTGGCTTGGTTTTCCTGAGAACGTATCATCAGCTTCCGCTGCATATCGTTATTTGTATATTTTCCGTCATCGGTTCAATGGAACTGTATGATATTTTTTCAAAAAACAGTCCGATGCCGCCGAAACTGCTTGTTATTGTACTCAATGCCCTTCTTCCGATTTCTACGTATGTGTTCATTTTGCTGGGACTGCCGTTCAACTACACAAGCTGGATTTTTATGTTCGGTGCTCTCATATTAATGGGTTACAGCGTGCTTTCATCGAAAACGTTTGAACATTCAAATACGTCCATTGCACTTTCTGTCCTCATTCTCTTTTACTGTGGTTTTCTCGTTACGTTTATTTCGCGCATGACAATATACGATTATGCAGTATATTATATAGCGGTATTCCTTTTCATGGTATTTATCTGTGATTCTGTCGCGTGGCTGTTCGGGATGCTTCTTGGCAAAAACAACCGCGGTGTTATAGCTGCAAGTCCCAATAAGAGTATTGCGGGATTTGTCGGCGGATATATCGGATGTATAGCGGCAGCAGTACTTACACACATGCTCTGGCCGTCAGTCTTTCCCGGCAGATTGTGGAAATCATTTGTATTTGGTGCACTCATAGCGACTTCGGCAATAGTCGGCGATTTAGTCGAATCTGTGTTCAAAAGAAGTGCGAATCTTAAGGACAGCGGATTTATTATGCCCGGGCGCGGCGGCGTTCTTGATTCGATTGATTCCGTTCTCTTTTCGGCTCCTGTGTTCTATGTTGCACTTCATATTTTTTATGGAGTAGTACTTTTCTAGAAAATGAAAAAAATTCTTATTCTCGGATGCACTGGTTCAATCGGAACTAATACGCTTAGTATCATCAGGAATATGCCGGAATCTTTCCGTGCATGCGGCCTTGTTGCACATACAAGCCGTGACAGGCTTACCGGGCTTGCCGCAGAATTCAACTGTAGAAGCGGACTTACAGCGGAAGATCCGGACTGCATAAAAAGACTGATTGATGAAACAAAACCTGATATTGTCGTAAACGGCATAGCAGGAAGCGATGGCCTTCTTCCTTCCAAAACTGTCCTTGACGCAGGAGTCGATCTGGCACTTGCAAATAAGGAAACTGTTGTTATGGCATGGCCGCTTATCAGGCAGCTTGCAGAAAGAAATAAAGCACGTATTCTTCCTGTTGATTCGGAACATTCCGCCCTGTTTAATCTGACGGAGAAAATCGGAAAAAACAACATAGCTGAACTCGTCATTACGGCAAGCGGAGGTCCTTTCCGCGAATACTCAAAAGAACAGCTTTCTCAGGTCACTGTTTCGCAGGCGCTTAATCATCCTACATGGAAAATGGGCAGAAAAATTACAATCGATTCAGCGACGCTTGCAAACAAGGGACTTGAAGTAATTGAGGCATGCCGCCTTTTTGATTTTTCTGCAGACAAAGTGAAGGTGGTAGTTCATCCGCAGAGCATAGTCCACTCACTAGTCAGGACAAACGACGGTATGCTTTACGGACAGATTTCGGATCCTGACATGAAACATCCGATTCTTTCCGCACTTACATGGCCTGATGTCAGTACGAATTTTCTAAAACCGTTCAATCTGTTTGATCATACGCTTACTTTTTTCCATCCGCGCATTGATGCTTTCCCTATGCTTGCATATGCATATGAAGCTGCGCAGAAAGGCGGCTCATACACAATCGCATATAATGCAGCAAACGAATGCGCCGTTCAGGCATTTCTTGGCGAAAGAATCAGTTTTCCGGCAATAGCACATATTGTACGTACTGTACTGGATAAGGACTGGACTATGTTACCAGACAGCTTCAAAGGCGTTTTTGATATAGACCAAAAAGCACGTACGATTACGGAGCAATTAATATGAAATGGGTATATGGTATTCTCTGTTTAGGATTTATAGTTTTCTTTCACGAACTAGGACATTTTCTTGCTGCAAAATTGTTCGGCGTGACTGTAGAAAGTTTTTCAATAGGTTTCGGACCTGTCATTCTCCACAAAAAGCACGGCGATACCGATTACAGACTTTCGCTGCTTCCCCTCGGCGGATACTGCGGAATGAAAGGTGAACATGATTTCCGTACAGCAATTGAAAACGGCATGAATCATATTGAAGGGTCTGACGGTTCAATGTACGGTATTCATCCGGCAAAGCGGGCACTGATCGGTTTTGCTGGTCCTTTTTTCAATTTACTATTTGCATTCATAGCATTTACAATTATTTCCATGACCGGGTACACCTACTATTCGTATCCGCCGAAAATTACACTCGTCGACGAAGTGTATCCTGACGTACATTCCGCTGCAAGAGATGCGGGACTTAAAACCGGCGACATCATTACAGCAATTGATAAAAAAAAGGTGAAAGATTTTTCGGATATCATCGAAATTGTCAGCTCGAGTCCTGACGAAAATCTGACAATTTCAGTCGACAGAGACGGTGTGCCCCTTACGCTTACAGTCCATAGTGATTTTGACAAATCCCAGGGAACGGGTAAAATAGGAGTAACGACTGCGGGTTCCACGCCTGTAAAATATGAAGCAGAGCGGTACTGGTTCTTTCCCGCTCTCTGGCAGGGCATAAAACAGACCGGACAATACACCGCGCTAGTAGTAAAAAGTATCGGTGTACTGTTCAAGGGTGTCCAGCTGCAGAACGTGCTTTCAGGCCCTGTACGCATAACAGATATGCTCGGTGATACAGTGCAGCAGGGCTTCTCGGCAGGAGCCAGACAGGGATTTGCGGGAATCCTCGACTTTATGGCATTCATAAGCATTTCTTTTTTTATCATGAATCTGCTGCCTGTTCCGATTCTTGACGGAGGACTCATTCTGTTTGCCCTTATCGAGTGGCTTATCCGCAGGCAGATTCACCCGAAAATACAATATTATGTACAATATGCCGGGCTTACTTTCATTGCCGTACTTTTTGTCATAGGCATGACAAGCGATATACATTATTTCAGTACACTTTTGAGGGCTAAATAACATGACAAAAAACATTCAAAAAAAGATCATTTCATCCATTCTCGCTTTACTGCTTTTTCCTTCTTTTTTTTCTGCCCAGTCGCATATTTCAACCCAGTCGCATCAAGCCGCGGTCACTGCCATTGTGCCTGCAAACTACGGCGGTTCGCAGAAGACTTTCTTCAGCACCGGCAACGACGGTTTTATTATTAAATGGACTGATGATGATCAGGGAGAACATTACCAGATTACCGACCTTCAGATAAAACTGGCCGCTGTATATGCAGAAAAGAATATTATCGCCGTGTACGAAACGGACAGCGGACTTATAAACCGCGTCAGCGTCTGGGATTTCAATACGCTCACACGGAAATATGCAAAACGTTTTTCCGATTCTGTAACCTCGCTTTCATTTTCCGCAAACGGTACATACCTGATTGCCGGAACTGCAACTGTAGATGGCGCAGTATTCATGCGGACTTCAGACGGGACCATTGTCGATAAAATAAAAGATCCTACGGGCATAATTTCATATGCTTCGACAAGCAGTTCGGAAAAAACTTTCCTCACTTATTCGCCAACGGGTACTATCTGTTACTATAATATGCAGACCGGAAAGCTTAAAGGAAAATTTTCTGCCGAACAAAGATTGAGCCAGGTTACGACATTCGGAAATGACATGTTTCTTGCAGGCGTAAAGGACAACGCCGTATACGTCATTTCGGCACTAAACGGAAAAACGATTTCAACAGCTTCCGCTGCCCTTCCCCTTATTCTTGCTGATAAAGCAGATCAGAATCTTTATTATCTTGAGAACAACGGTATAAGCGGCTATACGCTGCAAAAACTGACAAATACAGACGGTAAGAATTTTTCTGCTCCCCGGATTACAAGGAAGTTTAAAATGCTGCCGGGTGATACCATCTGCTCCGGTACGAAACAGGGCGCGAACATCATGCTCGGTTCGCAATCGGGGGCATTGTTCAGGACAGACAGTACATCAGATACTTCAATTCTTTCATTCTATCCTCTTACGGAAAATATCTACGACAGGATATACGATTTGGCTGTTGCAGGGAACGATTTTTACTTTTTGACCGATAAAGCGGTTTATCAGTCATCTTATGACGATGGAACTGTGAATAAGGTTGCAGAAAACGCAGGACAAACACAGATTACCACATATGGAAAAAGCATTATACTCTGGTCGAAGGGAACCAGAAAACCGGTACAGCTTCTTGATTTAGTGACGAAACAGTTTACAACACTTTTCACACCCCAGACAAATATACAGTCCCTGCGCATATCCGGTACGGTTCTTCTTGAGATGGAAAGTAACAGCTTTGTGAATGCATATCACCTTGATACACAGCAGTTTGAACAGCTCTATTCGGGAGCCGCACTGCAGGATGCTGTTATTATTGACAATACGCTGTATATTTCAAAATCATCAGCGACAATGCCCAATTCTCCATTGTTGTCGGTAAATCTTACAACGCAGGAAACTGTCCCGCTGAAGATAGACGGCAATGTTATTTATTCGCTTAACTGTACGGAAGACAGTATGTACGGCATTGCCGTGAAGTCGGATGAGACAGAAAAGAAAACAATACTGTTCTCCTTTAATCCTGCAACGAAAGAGACTACAACATTATTAAGCCTGTCCGACGAAGACACTGCTGCGTTCACCTGTCTGTACGGCAATGAAATCTATACAAATATCGGAAAAGACAAAGTATTCTCGTATAATATTTCCAACCGCAGGGCTATTAATTATAACAGATCCGCTTCTCTGCCCGTCAAAACAGCCCGGAATGATTCGCGTCTTGTAGTCCTGAACAGGGACGGAAGTGTGTCGTGGTATAATGCAGATATACAGCAGGTTCTTGCCGACTGGTACCTGACACGAGACGGGAATTGGTATGAATTTTAACGATTGGTAGCAGTTGACGTCTTTATTATTGCAAAAAATTTCATGGCATAACTTACGACCCGGAAAACGGCACAGCAGGATAATGCTTCCGCATTCCCTTTTCCGCTGTGGGTATGACTTTTAATTATAGCGGCAGTAAGTTTATTAAAAATTGAGGATGCCAAGGTGCTGCAGAAGAATTTTTATGCCCATCAAAATCAGTACAATGCCGCCTGCAAGTTCTGCTTTTGATTTGTATTTTGCAGCAAAAGTCCGGCCTATAAGAACGCCGACTGCAGACAATACGAATGTAACAATACCTATAAAACAGACGGCCGGAATAATCCGGACTTTCAAAAATGCAAACGTAACTCCTACGGCAAGCGCATCAATACTGGTGGCAACAGCAAGAGGAAACATTGTCTTGAAGGAAAAAGAACTACACACAGTTTCTGTTTTTTCCATTGATTCTCGTATCATATTTGCGCCGATAAGAACTAACAGTGCAAATGCTATCCAATGATCAATGCTCTCGACCATATTTTGAAGACCGGTGCCTAAAAGATATCCCAGAAAAGGCATAACGGCCTGAAAGCTGCCGAAGTATGCTCCCGTTATCAGAATATTTTTCTTTTGGAATTTTTGGACAGAAGCTCCTTTGCAGATTGATACGGCAAAGGCATCCATAGACAAACCTATTGCGATGATGAATAATTCAGGGAAACTCATCTGATTTCCTCCATAATGTTGTTTGCAACAGTATGTGAAGAAAAAAGACTTCATCCGCTGTCGCAGATAAGTCTCGTCACTCAGATGATGCCAGGATTAACTCCAGTATGTTGACAACATCGCACTCAATGTGCCGACTACTCCCTTATGCCCTTGTAAAATAGCAAAAAAAACGTCATTTGTCAAATATATTTTACAGGTAATCAAGCACTTCTTCCATTTTTTCTACTACAATATATCCGGAAGACTTGTTAATTTTCTGATGCCCTTTATTGTATAAGATGCACTTTGCTCCTATTTTTTCTGCAACCTCATAATCATGATCCATATCTCCGATAAAAACGAAACTGTTGTCTTTACCTATCCTTGTTACCAGTTCAACCGCTCTGTGTTTTTTACTTGCAACTTTATAATTGTCATTTCCGATAATCTCGCTGAAATATCCGGCAATTTTCTTTTTTTGTACCTGTTCAATCAATTCTGCCTGGGGTGTCGCTGATACTATATATTGATTAAAACCTTTCTTTTTTATTTCGTTCAATATATATTCAATATTCTGAGTCAGTTCAATTTTGTCAAATTCATTTTCATATCTGGTAAAGTATTTTGCTGCTGTTTCCTCGAATGATTCATCTTTAAAAACAAATCCGATGTCTTTATAAAAATCGATTATCGGCATGCGGAATAATTCTCTGTATTTTTCCAGGGATAATGTTTCCAGATTCCTTTCTTTCAACAGTCCGTTCAGAACTGCCAGATTTATCGAGACATCATTCAGCAATGTACCGTTCCAGTCCCATAAGACGCATGTTGTCATACAAATTCCTTGATTCACGGGCCGGTAAGCCGGGAGCAGAAGAACGTATTATTCTGCTGTTTTCAGGTCACATCCTCTGGCAAGTGCTTCCTTGTATACTTGTATGTATTTTTGCGCGGAGAGAGCCCATGTAAAATCTTTTTTCATGCCGCGTTCCTGCATCATTCTGATGTGTTCTTTCTTGTTGTAATATGCGTGAACAGCCCATCCTACCGTGTTGAACACTGCATCAGGGGTAAGGCTGTCGAACATAAAGCCGGTTCCCTCTCCTGTGTGCTCGTTGTAATTCTCGACTGTATCTGCCAGTCCGCCCGTTCTGCGTACGATCGGAAGCGTGCCGTACAGGAGCGAATACATCTGGTTCAGGCCGCACGGCTCATATTTAGAAGGCATCAGAAAAAAGTCACTGCCGGCTTCAATAAGATGACTGAGCTTTTCATCATAACCGATATACGCGCGCATATTCGGGAGTCTTGTCTGGAGCGAACGAATTTCGTCTTCGCACCATTTTTCTCCGCTGCCGAGTATTGCAAACTGAACATCCATCTGCGTACACATCCGGTACATAGAGCCGTACATTGGAGCAAAAAGTTCCGCAACACCTTTCTGGTCGACGAGGCGCGTAACTATGCCGATAACGGGAATATCAGCAACAACGGGAAGGCCCATTCTCTGCTGGAGTTCCCGTTTGCAGACAGCTTTATTTACAAGGGATTTTACATTGTAATGTGCAGGAATCTGCTTGTCGGTTTCAGGGTTCCATTCTTTTACGTCTGCCCCATTCAATATTCCACGGACTACATCGCTGCGGACACGCAGCAGGCCGTCCATGCCGAATCCGCCTTCGCCCGTTTGAATTTCATACGCATACGTGGGTGATACCGTGGTAATCATGTCTGCGGAAGAAACACCCCCCTGCAGCAGATTCATGCCGCCGTGATGCTCAAGTCCGGCACCGTAATATAAACTCCAGTCTATACCGAGCGCAGAAAACGAATCTTTGCTGTACTGCCCCTGATAACCGAGATTGTGGATAGTAAGGACGCTTGCCGTATGTGCAAACGGACCGCTGCGGATGACATGTTTTAAAAGTACAGGAGCGAGACATGCAGACCAGTCATGGGCATGTACAATGTCAGGATACCAGCCGAGTTTTCTGCATAGCTGAAAAGCGCCGTGGCACAAAATTGAAAAACGGTACGGATTATCATGAAAATCAGTTTCTGACTTAGTACCGTATATTCCGTCCCGGCCGAAAGACTGTTCATGGTCTAAAAAATAAACAGTTACTTCAGGACAGCCGGGCATCTGGGTCTGATACAAACCGACCCATGCTTCACTCTGCCCCGCTGCAACACCCAGAGGTCCGGGCACGGGGGTCAGTTTTCTCTTATCTATCCGGTAATACCGCGGCAGCACAATGCGTACATCATGACCCTTTTTACTCAGTGCACATGCCATTGCTGAAACGGCATCGGCAAGTCCGCCTGTCTTTGCAAAAGGTACAGCTTCCGCAGAAATCATCAGTATTTTCATATACGGCCTCCATTTTTGAAAATTTAACGTTCGTGAGCAGCCTTATAAAACGCTTCTTTTGAGTTGAGAATCGTCTTTTCGGAAACACAGTATGCTATACGGAACCAGCCTTTCCCGCCAAAGCCGCTTCCCGGAGCACACAGAATGTTATATTTTTTCAGATGATTCGTAAACGCCATGTCATCGTCATTCCATACATCCGGTACTTTTACGAACAGATAGAAAGCGCCTTCAGGCTTTGCATACGTATATCCTGCGTAATCCATTATTTCTGTCAGTTCACAGCAGCGTTTTTCATAAAGGGAATAATCGCATTCCGCATCCCACGACTCCGTAACGACTTTCTGAAAAAAGGCAGGAGCATTGACATATCCCAGTACACGCGTCGCAAAAATGGCAGCCGCAAGAAAATCTGCAGCTTCTTTACAGGCCGGATTAAGCGCGATGTAACCGATGCGTTCGCCGGGCAGACTTAAGTTTTTTGCAAAAGATGTAACGACGACTGCGTTTTCATATGCCGGAAATACAGGTGCCACTTTTTTCCCCCCATACGTAATCGCGCGGTACGGTTCGTCGCAGATAATGTAGGGATACCGCCCCGTCTTTTTTCCGTGAGCATTGAGCACTGCTGCCAGAGCGGCTATATCGCCTGTAGAATAAATACGACCCGTCGGATTATTTGGAGAATTGATGATGATTGCAGCCGTCTTTTCGTTCAGTGCAGCGGCGACAGCTTCCGTATCAAGGGAAAAATCTGCTTTTGTCTTTATGCGGCGTATTTCACCGTTATGATTGTGTATATAGTGATCGTACTCGGTAAAATACGGACACGGAACAATTACTTCGTCTTCGTCGTTGAGCAGTGCCTTGAGCGTTGCGTTAAGTGCACCTGCTGCACCGACTGACATAATAATATGGCTTCCCGGAACGGGTATCCCCTGCTCTTTTGATGTTTTCTGCGCCATAGCTTCCCGGGCTTCAGGATACCCGGCGTTTGGCATATAGCTGTGGCACCCGTGCGATGTATCCTGCGCAATGCGTCTGATTGACTCTACTACTTTTTCAGGAGGATCAAGATCAGGATTTCCCAGGCTGAAATCATATACATTATCAGCGCCATACTTCTGTTTGAGCAAAGCGCCCTCTTCAAACATTTTACGGATAACTCCCGCTGTAGGACTTTCTACTAATTCTTTTATATGTTTTGCTACCATGGGCAAAGTATAGCACGTCTGGTACGAAAATGAAAGGTACATTTACGGAAGCCTCTGTTTTATAGTAACTTTGCCTTGAATGAGAATGTTTAAGTGGTTATAATGGAGAAAGTGTTATGAAAAAAATTCCATTTATCTTAAATTTATCAGGAGCGTTACTTATTTGTACTGCAGCGGTCTACGGGCTCCCCTTTAACAGCAGAATATCAAGCGATGAACTGTCTCAGCTGAAGCAGGGAAAAGTACTTATAAGAAATATCGATTATGCTTCCAAGATGTGCCTTGAAAGCGACAACGAAGGCGCACAAAAACTGCTTAAAGACATAAAGGATTTGAAGCCGACGTATCTTGCAGAAGTCATACAGATACGCCCCTATAAGGGGAATGAAAACCTGCCGCAGCGTCTCGTAGAAAAACTTATGAATATTCAGGAATATATCGGTATTCCCTACTATTCGGAGCAGCACGACTCATATTATGACCTCTATTCGAGCGCGACAATCATATCAGATTCAGTCCGGGAAGACGGTACCACTCATGACGTTAAGGCAGACCTTACAATGGAACCTTTCGGTGTCATACATTCGACTATTGAACTTGACACACCGGAAAAATATATATATTACATTTCCACCAATGATAATGCGCTCTGGTATTTTGACAAATTCAAATGCGCTAATCCTGGAAAGATGAAATCGGCGATACTGCTTTTCCGCGACGGTGATAACTGGGTACTTTACGGCGTCGGTGGTGTTAACGCGATTAAAATTATTTTCTTTGAAAAACGTATTGAAACGTCGTTCATAAACAGGATAAAAACGTTCTGTAATTACATATTCGAGAAAATTTGATACATAAAGCTGGGAGAACGAAAAATGATTTGGATTACAGGCTGTAAAGGAATGCTTGGTTCTGAACTTACCCGCCAGATGACGCTGGCTCACATCCCGTGGATTGGCACGGGTGCGGAAGTTGATATAACAAATCCGCAGGCACTTGAGACCTTTATCAATACAACAGAGACTGCCTCTTACTATTCTTCAAATCTTAAAGACAACGGAAAAATCCGCTGGATTATAAACTGCGCTGCATACACGGCAGTCGACAAATCCGAAGACGAAAGTGAAAAAGCTCATGCTGTAAATGCGGACGGTCCCATGAATATTGCTCGTACTGCACGCGCTCATGGAGCAAAGCTGATTCATATTTCTTCAGATTACGTATTCGACGGCAGTGCATCTGTTCCTTATACGGAAAATATGCCGAAAGCTCCTCTCGGTGTATACGGCAGAACAAAAGCAGAAGGCGAAGATAATGTTGCTAAAGAGATGACACAGTACTACATTATCCGCACGTCCTGGCTGTATGGATTCGAGGGGAGCAATTTTGTATACACAATGACAAAACTTCTTAATACACATGACTCGATAAAAGTTGTCAACGACCAGAAAGGCAGCCCGACGTTCTGCGGCGATCTTGCATCTGTACTGCTCAGATTTATTGAAAAGTCAGACAGCGCAAAAAGTTTCTTCGGTAAAAACAGCGCCGCCCCCTACGGTGTATATCACTTCACAGACGAAGGCGAGACCACATGGTTCGATTTTGCAAAAGCTGTTTATGAATACGGAAGAAAGGAAGGACGCATTACACATGCCTGTGCTGTACAGCCGTGTACGACTGCGGAATACCAGTCGAAAGCGGCCCGGCCTGCCTATTCTGTCCTCAGTAAAGCAAAAATAGAAAGGGAACTGCATATAAAAATTCCGGCGTGGCAGTCCAGTCTTGACCATTTTATGAAAGGCGACAGATTTACCGTCAAATAGTGTTCATTTTTTGAGCGCCTCATATTCTTCAGTACGGCGCATGAGTTCGGTATTTACACATTCCGCGCCGTACTGTTCAACAAGAGTCTTTTCCCCTGTATATAACGAGCGTCCGAAGCCAAGCGCATGACCTTTAACAGTGCATCCAATGCTTTCAAGCATTGTCGGAAACATATCATATGGTGAAAACTGTCTGTTTTTCTGCACGCTTTCAGAAACTTTCTCAGATGAATTGATGATAATATCAAGCCACCTCCGTTTTGACTCGGCATCGGGAACAGGGCTTTCTTCGACAATAAAATTATTGTCAGGCGCGTTAAGAAAACAGTGATCACCCATAATGACAATTGTCGTATCTGCATACCAGTCCCGCATTTTCATCCATCTTATAAGGTCGCATACCTGCCTGTCAGCACACGCTATGACGTTCTTTATCTGGCGTTTATACAAATCCGGGCAGAGCGGGCATTTGTAGCCATCCGGAAAATGTGTGTCGACGGTAAGCATTCCATAGAAAAACGGGCTGTCGCTTTTTCCAAGATTGGACAACTCTTTTTTTGCTGCTGAGAAAAGTTTTTCGTCCTCAAATCCCCAGAAAATCTGGTAATTCTGCGGAATATCGCCGTTTTTTTTGTACCAGTTTATATCATGAATTTCAACATTGTGATTTTCAAGGAATGTGTCGCGGTTTTCGAAATGTTTGTCTGAACCGAATGAGAACACGTTCTTGTATCCATTTTCTGCAAGAATATCTGTTATTGTGACAGCATTGGTAAGGCATGTTTTTCCCCCGCCCTGAAGTTTTACAAACGGACTAAAATAAGGAAGTCCGCTCAGCTTTGAAATTAGTCCTGCGGCCGTCCATGATGTGCCTTCAAGATTTTCTCCGCCGCCCAGTTTCCCGGTTTCACTGAAATTAATATTTTCATTTCCGAGTTCCGTAAGACCGGGAATGAGATTCTCGGTGAACAGCCCCCCCTCATTTATGGAAGTGTAGGAGGATTCCATCGATTCCATAAAGATGACTACAAGATTGCGTTTCCTGTAGGGAAATACAATTTCAACGTTTTTGGGATTGACATAATTTTCTTCATAGAATTCTGATTTTACGGGTTTTCTGTGCACCTGGCAGAATATCACCGGATATTTCCATGCTTTGAGCATAAATATGGAAAAAACTGTTGCACTTACAACATATATGATATTGAACTGGAGATGCTTTTTACCATTGTTAAATATCGTAGAGGGTTTACAGCCGTATTTTTTTTTGTACAGTCTGTCATACATAAAGCTGACAAGCCGTACGATAGTACATACAATCAAAGTCGGCAGTACGATATTCAAAAAAAAAGAAAGAAGGGTTCCGGAATCATGACCTTTTGTATCTGATTTTACAACAAAAAAAACGTTATAGGCCTTCTGCATGGGATACTGTGTACGTGCCCAACGCAGTGCAAAAAGTTCTGCAGTAGAAAAACCAAACAGACAGTTAGCAGTAATCGTTTTTATAATATTATTTCTACGTATCAATTTATTCCTTCGTTCAATATATTTTACCTTATCATACAAAAAGGAAAAAAACAAGAAAAAGGTTACAAAAGTATACTTTTCAGGAGTATTCTGCGGAAAAGTCATTGTCAGTCTGCCGGATTTTATATTTTTAGTCTGAAAATAAATATTTACATCGATATAATATAATAATATTCATTTTATCGGAGTAAAACATGCTCGATGTGTATGTAAGCAGAAACAATTTTGAAAACAGAAAGAAGGACTTCACGTTCAGAAGCCGGAACTGCGGTACAATTACAAGGGACCAGTTTGTACAGATTATTGCGGAATCCAACACAACGGTTACCGAATCGGATACAATCGCCGTCATGACGCTCATTGAACAGCAATTTGACAAACTGATAAACGAGGGATTTGCTGTGCAGCTCCCCATGGGAACGTTCCGGGCGGGAGCATCCGGTACGGCGGAATCTCCTGACGACAGGTTCTGCCCAAAACCCGCACGTTCACCTGATACACCGAAAAGAGATCATGCACTATCCCTGCTATTTGAACCGGACAGAAAAAAAGAAAAGAATCTCAAATATCACGTAAAATATGAAAAAACAAGCAACAGACTTGTGTGCTGTCCTTTTTTTGATGCGCTTTATACGATAAAAGATTCATTTGTGCATACAATAGAACAGGGGCAGTCTCTTTCTGCCCATGGAGATTACCTCAAAATTGATTTTTCCGACGAGGAACAGGGGCTGTACCTCTGCAAGGGAGGCGGATTTGGAGACGAAAAACTGTACCGGATAAGCAGCTTTTCACGGAACGCACGGAAAACGCTGACGTTCAGTATACCGTACAACATTCCCGACGCCGATTACAGGCTGTGTATTTGTACACGTCCTGCAAAAACTCTGCTCACTGCATATTCCCGCGATTTTCGGATAGAACGGCAGCAAAAAAGTGAAAGCAGCCTTGTTTTACGCTGAAACCAAGCTGGTTTCATGATGAAAACAGGTAGCTTTCATGTTGAAACCAGCCTGTTTTATTGAAAAATATCTGTGACATTCAGAATAAATCTCCTGTTGATAAAGAAAATACATCTGTATGTTACTGTATGGCTGCAATAACAACAGCTTTTCCGTCATGATCCCCTGTCGTCGTCGTATCGGTATTTACTATATTTTTCAAATCCATGCTTCCTATAATTTTATAGTCCGGGCTGTTATTCAGTTTCAGTGAAAAATCATTTCTAGCCCTGTTAAACGACACAAAAATATGACGGAATCCCTTGAATATCGTAGGCTGTTCGGTACTGAATCCTGCTATGAAAATATAGCTGCCGTTATAAAGAGCCGGGCCTATGATTCTTCCATGATTATTAGTTACAAAAAAATCTTTATTTGCAAATGCGACATGTTTATTATTCGGAATCTGCTTGTAGGTTTCATTGTTAATAACACCTTTATATCCTGATGAATGTCCGTACTCTTCTTCATAGCCGGCAGATTTACATTGCCGCAATAATTTTTTAACGGCCTGAGGTGCACTATCCGAATACGAATCAATGATAATTACATTTATCGGTTCCCTGAGGTATTTATTATGATATTTTATTCCAAGCCAGTCTGCATAGGTGTTATTCTTGTAGATCAGCCATTCGCTGATATTGGGTATATCATAAGTTGAAGAAACATCAGTACTCAAATAAGCACTCATGGCATCATTTGTCGTAACATCAGTGCTTCTGCAAGAGATAAAAGTAAGACTAAAGACAAAAATAAAAATTGTAATCTTTCGCATTTCATGTACACCTGACGTCTATTAAGGTAGAAATATACAATTCAACATGTATTACAGGTCAGTCGATAAAATTAGTCCAGACATGTTCTTCATACGAAGGCCTGACAATACCGTTTTCCCTTCCGCATTCTATGCACTTAAGCAGCCATGCCGTTCAGCAAAAGCACTTTACTCATACAGTATTCTATAATATACACTTTACCCCCGTACGGCAAGTGAAATCAATGAGGCTTCAGCCAGACAATACAGTTGCAGTTTTTTTGATTATCAATTATTATATTGATATGCTGTGCAGAAAATTCTGTACATTTTTTTCACTTATTTCCGCATTAGTATCCATGCTTGGATATACATGTGCATATAGTGTATATTCTGCGCAGTATAATGCTGTCATTTTTCAAACAGCAGCGGAACATACTGGAGCAGTACTTGCAGCCAGCGGCATGGCAGCTCCGAAACCTGAATGCGCGGAAATAAATACTGCCGGACAGAAACAGGCCGTACCCCTGCGCAATGAAGGCAGAATTCATTTTCAGGTATCGGCTGTACCGTCCGGATGTATTTTTCGATACAGTCAAGTCTCAGCCTTTCTTCTTCTTCCGGATTACTATACACAGTTTGAAAATAAATACCGTGACACGATTCTGACACTTCAGACGCTTATCTAGTCCACTCCCCTGACTTTTAACAAAATAAATCTCTCTTTAACAGGACGTGTAGTATGGAAAACATGTTTACACAGATTATTTTGATGGCTGTGTTCGGGATTGGTATGTGTATTGTACTGCCCGAATTTGTATTCAAAACAATCGAACGACTATGTAATTTTTTCAGGAAGCATAAAAATATATGAAAAAGGTAATTCATTTCAGCAGAGCCTTTATCCCCTGTGCCGTTCTCAGCACTCTCTTGATCATTAGCGGGATATTTTGTGTCATATTTAGAGGAATAAACTTTGGTCTGGAATTTAAACCGGGCCGTATAGAGCAGATTTCGATTCAGCAGTCAGAAGGAAAAAATATTTCGGCTGATGATGTCAGGCAGGCACTTATATCGCAGAAGGAAGTTGAGGTTAAGGAAATCGGCTCAACAGGTAAAGGCAATCAAAAAACATTTCAAATCCGTTTCGGGACTGCGGATAAAGCAAAAAGTGAAATCCAGATAAGCGCCCTGCTGCACGATTTGTACAATGCGTTCGGTAAGGAAAATGTTCAGGAAATAAGCACTGATTATATCGGTTCGCAGTTTTCCACGACACTTATCAAAAATACAATTGTGCTTGTTCTTGCAACAATTGTACTTATCTGGCTGTATGCACTTGTCAGGTTCCATTGGGATTACGCCTTCGGTGCAATAATTGCGCTCATTCACGATTCTTTTATCATGATGACATTCGTCGTGTGGAGCCGGATGGAATTTACGACGACGACTATAGCGGCAATACTTACCATTATAGGATATTCAATAAATGCAACAGTCGTCATTCTTGACCGCCTGCGCGAGAATGTGAAAAAATTTCCGGATGAAAAGGATTTTATGTATCTGCTCAACAAATCTCTTTCAGAAACATTAAGCCGTTCCATTATTACAACCGTAACGACAATGTTTGCGTCCGTATCACTCTTCATATTTACGACCGGCAGCATTAAGGATTTTGCTTCTGCACTTAATATCGGACTCATAAGCGGCTGTTATTCATCGATTTATATATCAAGCGGATTCATAGCCCTTATGAACAAAGTAAAACATCATGGACAGGTAGAGAGAACGACAAACAAAAAACTGGCTTTTGAAACGGAGGTAATGGAATGACAATTACACAGATGCTGCAGCAGAGCGGTCTGCTCACTGTACTTGGAATGGGAATAGTTTTTCTTTTTATAACAATCATGATTATAATAATGCACGTACTGCATACAATTATTCATGCATTTCATCTTGACAAAGACGTATATGAAGAACAGAAAATAACTGTACAGATTAAGAACACAGATGATGAAGTTGCAGCTGCCATTGCTGCAGCGCTGCACAACAGAGGAGAAAAATAACATGTGTGCTGCAAAATTTAAAACAGGATGATTTTCCACTTTTTACCCATTCCGCAGGCGATATGTTATGGTTACCTCTAAAAACTCACTTTCGGTGACTTTTTAGAGGTAACCTTATGTTCTTTTTTCGCCTATAGTTTTTACGGTCTATTGTAAAAACTGAACTTTTCCCGTATTATCTAAGATACTATGTTCATTAAACGGATTTTCTTTGCAGCCGCTTTGCTTCTGACAACAGCTTCTATTATATGTGCTCAGGAAGCGCTCAAAAGCACAGAAGAAGAGTACTATGATTTTCTCGCTCTTGAAGGAGTCATTGAACGTCCTAGCCTCGGTTACCGGACCCTGAGCGATTCCGTATGGAATGTTCCCGATGATGCAGACGGGAATGTATGGGCCGGAAATAATCTGGGAACTGCTAAAAAACTTACCGACCATATATCTTTCAAGTTGTACGGCCCCGACTGGTACAATTCGTTCAATACCGCCTCACCGTACGGACAGAATGACGGTGCATTGTGGCAGGGAAAGGGATACAATACAAGCCTTACAGCAGGTGCACGGCTTGAGGCCTATGGTTTTGAAGTAACAATAAAGCCGATGGTATGCTTTTCTCAAAACCTGGAATTCGATTACATGCCGTCGGCTTACGAAAGCGAATACGGATATTTCTGGAAATCCGGCGGAAGTATTGATTATCCTCAGAGGTTCGGAGACGAACCGTTCTTTACGTTCGACTGGGGCGACACTGAAATACGTTACACATGGAAAACACTTACGATAGGGTTCGGAACTCAGTCCCCCTGGCTGGGACCTGCATGGCTCAATCCGATGCTGGGAAGCAATAACGCAGCAACGTATCCGAAACTTGACCTTGGAATAAGAAAAACATCAATATACCTTCCCTGGCTGCACTGGTATATCGGCGATATAGAAGCGAGATTGTGGACAGGGATGCTTACAGAGTCCGATTACTTTGACAGTGACAGTTCGAACGACCATAATATGATAAACGCGTTATCTGTATCTTTTGCACCTTCATTTATTCCAGGCCTCACACTTGGGGCAAACAGAGTTTTTCTGACTAAGTGGGAATGGGAAAATTTAAAATATATCGGCAGGTTATTCACTTTATCAAAAGGCAATACTGCCGAAGATCAAAAAATATCATTGACAGCTGATTGGCTCTTTTCGAAGGTGGGACTAGAGCTATATGGTGAACTGGGAATTGATGATTATGCTAATGCTTCCACAATTCTTGATTATATAAAATATCCATTTCATACAATGGATTATACAGTGGGACTAAAAAAAACAATACCGATCATTCCTAAATACAATATATATAGTGAATTAATTTTTGAGTGGAATAATTTTGAAATGTCTCAGGATTTTCAATTACAATGGGAATATATGGGATTTTATAGCCACAGTATTATAACTCAGGGATATACAAACCGTGGACAAATACTTGGAGCAGGATCAGGAAGTATGGGAAACAGCCAGTATCTGGGATTAAATGTCTATTATCCGAAAGGAAAAGCTGAGATATTTGTACATAGAACTAATCCTGATAATAACTATATATACTCAAAAGCCGTATATGAAAAAGCTGGTGTGGTTATTTCTGAAACTGGTAAAACTCTGGAAATGAGTTATTTTTCAGCATTTAAGGCCACATGGACCATGGGAATTAGTAATGAATACTTTATTACTAAAGATTTTTCCATATCAGGAGGATATGCCTTTGAAATTATAGTTAATCCTCTCTATCAAAATGGTTTATTCACAGAATATAACAATATAATCCAATCTGAAATCAAATATAGGTTTTAACAATGAAGTCATTTCTGAAAATTTTTAAAATTCTTACCCCAAAACAAATGAGAATGTGTGTCCTTCTCATTTGTTTTATGTTCATAGGTGCCATTTTTGAGGCAGTAGGCATTGGAGCTCTTTATCCGCTCATTAATATAATAGGTAAACCGGATTATCTTACAACACATCAAAAAATTTACAACCTTATTTCACCACTTGGTATAAAAACTCACAGCCAATTTATAATATTTTGTTCAGGAGTACTTATAGTATTTTATTTTATAAAAAATATGTTTATGCTCTTACAGACAAAACTTCAGTTGAAATTTTCACTTAACAATCAAAAAGATTATACAGAACGGCTTTATACTTATTATCTGCATAAACCATATTTATACCATGTCCAGATGAATTCTTCAATTCTTGTACGTAATATAACATCTGGTGGTAGAATTATTTTTGCTGATATTCTTGTATCAGCATTAAGTATAATAACTGAAATAATTACAGTTTTAATAATTTGGATAATGCTTCTTATTATGGATTGGACAATTGCCGTTATAACAGCATGTATTCTAGGACCCTTAGTCTTTAGTATTCTTAAATATTTTCGAAAACGAATCACGGCGCAGGGAGAACTACAAAATACATGTGTAGCAGATTATACAAAATGGCTCTATCAGGGACTGGGAGCAATAAAAGAAACTAAAGTTATGCAAAAAGAAGAATATTTTAGTTTACAATTTTCTTCATCATATTCAAAATATTCCGATTCTACCCGTGAATTTATGTTTATAGACAAAATACCCCGAGTTCTTGTAGAACTTTCAGGAGTTGGAGGAATTCTTTTATTAGTTATTGTAAAAATAGCATCAGGAGTATCTCCTGCCAGTATAGTACCAACACTGGGGGTCTTAGGTCTTGCAGCAATTAGATTAATGCCAAGTATAAATCGAATTATAAGCCTTTTTAATTCAATAAAATTTAATATGCCTCTTTTCAATGAAATATACACAGATCTTCTTGATATAAAAAAGCAAAAAGATAAAGATGAAAATAACCAGTGTTCTAAATCTTCTATTAAAATGCCATTTGAACATCTGATTTCTGTTGAAAATATTTCTTTTACTTATCCGGAAAAGGAGAAAGAGGTTCTTAATAATATCTCTTTTGAAATTCCTAAAGGTTGTTTCGTTGGCATTATTGGTCCCTCTGGTGCAGGAAAAACAACATTTGTTGATATTTTACTTGGCCTCCTTCCTCCTACACAGGGAAAAATACTTGTAGATGGGGAAAATATTTATGATGATATTTCATCCTGGCTGTATAATATTGCATATGTTCCTCAGTCTATTTATCTTATAGATGGTTCAATACGTGAAAATATTGCGCTTGGAATTCCCTCTGATGAAATATCGAAGGAAAAGATTGATAAAGTATTAAGAATGGCAGAGCTGTATGATTTCGTGCAGACACTTTCCGATAAGGAAAGTACAAGAGTCGGAGAACGAGGAGCCTTGCTTTCCGGAGGACAAAAGCAGAGAATTGGTATAGCCAGGGCATTGTATAATGATCCTGAAGTGCTTGTACTTGATGAAGCTACATCTGCACTTGATAATGAAACAGAAAAAAGTATAACTCAAACCATTCTTAAATTGAAAGGCTTTATTACGATTATATCAATTGCACACAGACTTTCTACATTAGAAAAATGCGATTTTAAGATGAAGTTCGAAAATGGGAAGGTTTTAAAAATAGGTTAGTTTTTATTAAAATACTTTTTTTGGATATATGTTTTTAAAGAAATCTCCTCAGAAAGTCCTAAAAACCTTTTTACCCTATTTATAATTTTTATCTTCTTGTTTTTCAGGATATAATATATATTGTATTCTAAAAGTTTCATTTTGAATACAAACCATTCACATCTTTTGTATTCATTTTTCAAATCATCAAATAATACTTGAATATTTTCATTACAATTATTATTCATTACATTATATTTATTCTCAACAAAAAATTTTGCAAAAAAATTATTTAACAAATCTTTCTTTAATTGCAAAAATACCTTATTAGATAATTTTAATATTTCAATATTTCTCCGGCAAATATCTATATAGTTTTTATAAAAAATTGTAAAATAACTATAATCAATACTTTTTTTCATTTTTGTTTGAGTCAGAAAACATTCATTTTCAATGATAACAATATTATTTTTAAATTGCATGTTTTCTAAAATTGCTTCAACTTGCCACAATTTTGTGTTACAGTATTTTTCCGTAGTATCAATATTTTTCAAATCATCGGACCATACCCCTAATGTACCTATCCAGTTCATTCTAAATGAAATATTCTTTAAGGCTTTTTCTCTTGAGTCTGTTTTAAAAAAATATAATTTCGTTCTATTTTTTAATTTATTATTTTTATTATTATTATTCTTAAACAGTAAAATAGGTTTTTCTTTTGAAAATTGTTTTACAACGTTATAAAGAGTTTCAAGAGAGCCATCTTTTACTATTAATGTGTCATTAAGTAATTTTCTAAATTCTCCATGGGCATAATTCAGTACTGTAGGAAAATTACGATCATGTATATTTGTTGTATTTTTATAGTAATATATATTACTATATTTGCTACTGTATTTTTTTACAATTTCTTCTGTCTTATCAGTTGATGCATTGTCGCATATTACTATTTCAATATCATTCGTTGAATATATTTTTTGTGACACTATCGAAGCAATTGCCTTGTCAAGGACCTCGAATCGATTATAAGTAGGAATACATAGACTTAACAATGTATTTATGTTTTTCACTTTTTTTCACCTTTTTTTTCAATAAAATGTTTTATTTTAAGCAGTTTCTTTCCTATTCTTGTTCTCTTTATTTCCTTTTTTAAATAACATACCGATCTTTCTGTTAAAAAAAATATAGACTGCAAAATAAATCGAAACCTATAAAGCGGCAGCATCGAGTAATATGTAAAGAGATTTATTCTGCTGCTATTTCCAATTGTTTTATTATACTTGAAAAAATATTCCGGATGTAGAATTTTTTCCCCATCCGGCATCGTTAATGATTTTACTATAAATCTTCTCTCTTTTGTACTTTGAATCATTTGAATAGACTTTAAAAACCCCAAAGACCATGTGGTATTGGATAAAAGAGGATTTCTATCGTTATTCAAACCTCGCACATAAGAAGATTCTGAATTATGAATCACCATATTAACTATCCAATTATCTATTATCGTAATATTTTTTTTATCGTTTACAAGCTTACAAACCAGCGCAAGTTGTGGAAACATCGTACTTATTTGATATTCTGCATTTACCATAATTGTATCAGAGATATTTTCTGTTTTATAGATAGCTGCGGGCACGAATGACAATTGACAAAGTAACTGTGCAATGTTGTTTCCTGGATGTGCATAATTTGCAACAACAATCGCATCGCTATCATCATTTATTGCGGTTGTAACATCATTCCAATAAGTCCAATTATATTCATCGTCATCACAGAGAATCCAGAAATATTTATAAGTTGCAAGTTCATAGCATTTACAAATATTTGCATTACCGCCAATGTTTCTATTATTAATAACATGAACGATGTTCGGATTTTTTTCAGCATATTCATTAATAAGTTCGGAAGTACCATCAGTTGATTTGTTATCAAGAATTGTAATTCGTAATGACCTGATAGGTGAATCTTCACTGAATATTTTTTTTAATGTTTCTTCTAAATATTTTTTTCTATTAAAAGTAATAAGAAAAATTTCCAAAACAGATGATAAATCTGACATAACTCTTTTCTCCGCCTTATCTATTATATCATTTTAATTATATTTTCAGCAAAAAGACTATTCGAAATCCATCCAGTATCTTTTGTAAGTTCCCTTATATCAGCAACAAGATGCATCGGCTGATGGGGATAATACGGTTTATTACCAAATTTAAGTTCTATTTTCGGATTCACTATATCTCTGATAACTTCAATATAGTCAGACAGTCTTCTGCCCTGCCCGGAACCGAGAGGATATACTTTTCCATTCTTTCCACTTTCAGCAACAGCAAGCAAAGCCTTCGCAGCATCTTCACAGTACAGATAATCCCATACCTGCTCACATTTTGTAAGTTCCGGGCTTCTTCCCCTCTTCAGCTCATTTATTGCATAGGAAATAAGCGTATGCTCTCCATCGCCCGGACCGTATACACTTAAAATACGCACCCAGTTCTGACGCATATTCAGCTGCGAACACAAAAGCGCAGATAGTCTGCCTGCAGCATATTTAGCAATTCCATATCCGCTTTCAGGATGAACGGGTGTATCAGAAGTCAGGTCACAATCGACAGGTCCGTATTCAGCCTGGCTGCCTGCGCCTACAAACACACTGCATCCCATACGCTTGGCAAGCCTTACAGCATCAAGCGTATACTGGATATTCTGCACTTGAATATCTGTATCATCACGCCCTGTTCCTGCTGTTTTATCCCATGCAAGATGGATGAACGCGTCACAATCTGTTATATCGGGATTCAAGGAAGCATAATCAGAAAGCTCTGCATACAACAAATGAACATGAGAGTCGACAGGAATATTTAAACCACGTCCTGTTTTTTTCCGGATTATACATACTACATCAAATCTTTGGTTAATTGCGCAGCGTACTATTGCAGAACCAATCATACCTGTAGCTCCGCTTATTACTATTTTATGCATAATGTCTCCAGTAATTCTGAAAGTTCAGATACCGTCCGGCAGATATAACTGCAATGAGCTAGTTCACTCTCCGTACCAGTCCCCCACAATACGCCTATTGTTCGTATGTTTGACTGCTCTGCTGCACTACAGTCACCTTCCATATCACCGATACCCACCGTTATTTTCTTATCGAGCTGTTCTTCATCCATGAGCATTGAAAACAATTCAGGCTTTGTTTTTTTTTCAGGGCCAAATGTATATGGTGTTACAAGTCTTTTAACGTATTGATTCCAGCCGAGTTTTTCAATAATTTTTTTACTCGGAGTATCAGGCTTATTTGTTACAATATAATGAATAAATCTTGCATCCATTATAATTTTATCAATACCTTCATATGAACCGGTATAAGAAAATGAACTATTATCGTAGCGATTTCGAAAAGCAGCTATGGCTGTTTGCAATTTTCCGTCTGCCAGTCTCTCTTCAGTAAATGATGTCTTTAATATTTTGTCTATTGTCGGGCCGACTCGAAAAGGCCTTATCATGTCATGCTCTTCAAGTCCTGCGTCGGATATCGCTAACCTGATGTTTTCGAGCACTTCTTTCTGAGAATCAATAAGAGTTCCGTCAAGATCCCATATAAGATTAAACATTAGATATACCTTGTCTGTGTCAGGGATGTGATTTTCATATTTTTCTGTAGAACAGTGATTTCTGCCTTTATCGCCTCATTGCGCAAAAGCACATTATCCTGACAGTACAGCATGGGAATATATGCACCGTAATAATTTTTCTCGTTATTCTCAACATATCCGTCAAATCCAGCCATTGTAACGCTGTCGACATTGATTTTTTTCAGAAGATTAAGCAGCATGACAAGTGGATTATCCCTGATGCATTCAACATCAGACAAAAGCGACTGATAATTGACAATATAATCTATGTGTTGTTCCGCTTCTGTAATATTTGAAGTGCAGATGGTCAGCACTTTTTCATCATTACTGTATATTGCACTAAAAAACTGACTGTACCGTTTTGCATTTCCCATAAAAACATAATTGGTTGGAAATGCATCATTAAGAAAATTCACTGCGATTACAATTGGCTTAATATCAGAAATATATGCAGCTACCTTATTTTTATCAGACTCAAGTGTTTTTCCCGGGCCAAGAAGAAGAATCTTTTTTCCTGTTAAATTTTCCTTCAGTTTTTCAATAACATCCGTATCAACAGTATTTTTATTCTGGTATTCTTCATAAAGCTTCTGTATAACTTTTTCGTCATATAAAAGTTTTACTGATTCCGGAATCTGCCCGAGGATTTCATTCACACTCTTTATGGAAAGTGAACGCTTGTCAAGCAGATATTTTACATAGTTCGGATGGCAGTCATGCAGGGCTGCAATATAAAACAGGGGTCTGTATCCCCAGCTGCATTTATCGAACTCTTTTTGAATGTCAACATCGATTGCTTCCTGGAGCTGATTTATATCGTAATGTTTACCGTGTACTTCGTTCATGTACATTGCGATAAGCTCGGTGCATGCATTCCCTGCGCTCTTTCCCATTCCGAACAAAGTGCCGTCAATAGAAATATCCCGGTTCTTTACATTATCCATCACAGCAATTGTATTTGCATAAGCAAGCTGAAAATTATTATGCGCATGGTATGCAAGAATGATATTCTTCTTCAGATATTCATTCAAAACGGAACAGTAATGAAGCACTTCCGATGCGTGCATAAGCCCGTAGGTATCAACTATTGTTACCGCATATGGTTCAATTTTATTTATTTTTTTAATAATTGAAATCATTTCTTCATCGCTGTAGCTTGTAACCGACACGGGATTAATTATTATCTTATAGCCCTTTTCCTTTATCTGGGATATAAATGCAAGCGCTTCATCCTGTTTATGTTTCTTGAATATAACACGTATTGCATCAATATGAGATTCTGATGCAGGTGATATATTATCTATTGAACATGTACCAAAATCTATCATTGCAGTGATAAGTGCATGCGGTTTTTTCATGTTTTTAAAAACAGGTTCCACAGATTTCGTATCAGGATATATTGACCTGTCTGGATCATAAGGTTGTCTGCTATCGAGAAATCCGATCTCGATAGCATCAACACCAGAAGCATCAAGCCGGCTGAAGATGCTTTTTATACTTCCTTCGCCGAATTTCCAGTCGTTGACATATCCACCATCACGAAGCGTACAATCAAGAAGGTATAAATTACTCATATGTTCATTGCCTCGTTTCTGATTTGTTTCATTTCTTCCTCAGGCAGGAATGGGTACATATCCTCGAGTGACGGAGAAACCATTGTACCGTCAGGAAGTTTTTTTGACGAAAGTTTCGGCGAAAAGTATTGTTCCGGATCAAGCACAACTTCTACTATAACAGAACCGTCTGTATTTAATGCACGGCGTATCTGTCTGACGCTGTTCTTTACAGAATCAATCCGTATATAAGGAAAGCCGAATGCAGAAGCAAGTTTTGCCATATCGGGAAAACTTACGCCGCTATCACTGCATACGCCGCACATCGGCGGATTGAATAAATTTGCCTGTGTCTGCCGGATCGAATGGTATCCGTTATTGTTAAGCACGAATATTTTTATATTAAGTTTGTTGTATATGACAGTCTGCAGTTCCTGAAGGTTCATCATAAGGCTGCCGTCGCCCTCAAGGCAAATGACGCGCTTCCCCTGCCGCTCTACGGCGACACCTAGTGCTGCAGGAAGACCATATCCCATGCTTGCACAACCTGAATTCGTAAAAAGCCGCTGTTTCTGCTTTATATATGCAGCCTGAAATGAACAGACACACGCACTGCCGTTCCCACAGATTACTGCGTCACCTTCATCGAGATTACGGAACAGTTTATCCATAAAAACATACGGATTTACAGGGGTATCCTTTTCATAATATACCTTTTCACATGCAGGGAATTTTTTATCGATATTTCTGCACCATGAAAGCCACTTCCGGTGTTTTTGCGTAAACACAGCTTTTTCTTCAAGAACTTCAATGACATCCTTAACATCAGCATACACAGGCATATCAATTGAAAGTGTCGGCTTAATAAGTTCTGCCGGATCTATATCAACCATGATTTTGTATGCATCTTTTGCAAAATTTTTCCAGTTATAGCTTATCTGGCGGACATTAAGCCTGCAGCCAAGTACAAGAAGCAAATCCGAATACTGCGTAACAAAATTACCGCCGCGTGTTCCGACTGTTCCGGGGCGTCCGCAGTAACAATGATGGTCATTCCAGAGTACGTCGTGTGCATTCCATGCCGTTACGACTGGAATGTTGAGCTTATCAATCAGTTTGAGGAAAACATCATATCCGCCTGACGAACGTACCGCGGAACCTGCAAAAATTACGGGACGACGGGCATTTGCAATACGCGCCAGTATCTCATTTGCTTTTGATTCCAAAAATACTGACGGAATTTCCCGTTTGTCTTCATCTTTGTTATAATGACGAAGTCCGTCGGTTTCTACAATTGCTCCCTGAATGTTCAGCGGAATATCAAGCCATACCGGTCCCGGACGCCCGTGAGTTGCAATAAACAGAGCTTTTTCCAACAGATATGCAGTGTCTGCGGCATCTGTAATCATGCAGGCAAATTTAGTCATAGGCTTTACCGAGTCTATGATATTGTATTCCTGATCGCCGAGCTGACGAACAGGAACGGCCGTCGAAGCCCTCGTTGTTTCGAATTTTACCTGCCCAGAGACTATGAACATAGGAATGGAGTCAAGCCATCCGCCAGCGACACCGTTCATAGCGTTTATTCCCCCCGGCCCTGATGTTACACACACAGCTGCCAGTTTCCGGCTGTACCGTGCATATGCCTCAGCAGCAATTGCACATGCCTGTTCGTGATGATTGTAGGTACAGTTTATTCCCGGATGATGACCGAATGCATCATTAAGATGCATAGCTCCTCCTCCGGTGATTGTAAATATGTCAGTAATACTGTTCTTAACAAAAAAATCTGCTATATAATCTGCTACACGCTGTTTCATTATACACCTCTAATCAATACTGCATCTTATTACGCTTATCATCTTATCCAGCATAGTATCGTTCATACCCGGGTACACGCCTATCCAGAAAGTATTGTTCATGATTCTGTCCGTTACATCAAGCCCACCTGATACACGGTACGCATCCGTTCCACGAATCGCATCAAAACAGGGATGTTTAACAAGATTTCCCGCAAACAGGGCACGCGTTTGTACCCTGTTCTCTTCAAGCTTTTTCACCATCTTCAACCGCAGCCCCGGCTCTTTGCATGTAAGAAGGAAACCGAACCAGCTTGGTCTTGAATTTTTTACAGGTTCAGGCAAAATAAGCGTGTTCTGGAACCCGGAAAGTCCTTTGTACAGGTACTCCCAGTTATGACGCCTTTTTTCAACAAATGAAGGAAACTTTTCAAGCTGAGCACAGCCTATAGCTGCCTGAAGGTCTGTTGCCTTGAGGTTATAACCGAAATGACTATATGTATATTTATGGTCGTAGCCGAGAGGTAACTCACCGTACTGCCTGTCGAACCGGTGTCCGCAGCAGTTGTCTTTTCCAGAAGGGCATATGCAGTCACGACCCCAGTCGCGCATGGAACGGATAATCTTATGAAGCAATGGGTCGGATGTATACACGGCACCACCCTCGCCCATTGTCATATGGTGCGGTGGATAAAAACTCGAGGTACCTATATCACCGATTGTTCCTGTCAATCTTTCTTTTCCATCAATAGTATAAACGGAACCGAGTGCATCACAGTTGTCTTCCACAAGCCACAGGTTATGCTTTTTACAGAAATCACTCACGGCTTTCAGATCAAACGGATTCCCCAGGGTATGTGCAATCATCACTGCCTTTGTCTTCAGAGAAAGAGCCTTTTCAAGTTTTGATACATCAATATTGTACTGTGGAATTGTTACATCGACAAATACAGGAACAGCACCAAAATTAAGAATAGGAGTTACCGTCGTCGGAAATCCGCAGGCAACCGTAATAACTTCATCCCCTCGTTTAACAGCCCGTTCTTTCAGCAGTGGAGATGTAAGCGCCATAAATGCAAGAAGATTTGCAGAAGAACCTGAATTTACAAGTGAGCAATAAGGGACTGAAAGATATTCAGCCAGTTTCTGCTCAAATTCGTCTGTATAACGTCCGGATGTTAGCCAAAATTCAAGCGAACTGTCGACAAGATTCATCATTTCTTTCTCGTCAAACATACGGCTTGCATATGGTATACGGTCACCATCTTTGTAGTCCGGTTTCTGCATAAATGATTTGTAATATGCTTTTACACTTTCTAAAATTTGCGCTGTTGCCTGTTCTTTTGTCATATTTTCAAACATTGTCATACTCCAAAGTATTCTTGTATTTGTTTATCTGTAATTTTGGCAGCATTGTCTCCATTTATAAGCCTCTTTTGCCAGTCAGTTATACTCGAAATCGCAAGCTCTATATCCCAGTGGGGGTTCCAGCCGAGAACAGCCTTACTCTTAGAACAATCAAGTTTGAGAAAGTTTGCTTCATGAGGCCCTCCGTCTCCAAGAATGCGCCATGAAGCACCATTACCCCATGATGAGCAGAATAATTCTACAAGTTCTCCTGTAGTCACGCAACTTGTATCGTCAGGACCGAAATTGTATGAACCTGCAAGTTTCTTATCTTCGTACTGTTTCTGTGCAAGAAGCAGATAACCGGATAGACACTCCAATACATGCTGATACGGACGAGTTGAATGCGGATTGCGAATCATTATTTCTTTTCCGCTTGTTACAGCCCGTATGCAGTCCGGAATTATCCGGTCGGCCGCATAGTCGCCGCCACCAATTACATTACCGCTGCGAGCCGTTGAAATTGCAGGCGAATCATCTTCTGAAAAAAATGAATGTTGATAACTGTATGTTACGAGTTCGCTACAGCTTTTACTATTGCTGTACGGATCATATCCGCAAAGTTCTTCATCTTCTCTATATCCCCACAGCCATTCTTTATTTTTATAAACTTTATCGGTTGTTATATTAATAAAGGAACGTACAGAAGGTGTCATACGAACTGCATCAAGGATGTTGACCGTCCCCATGACATTCGTTTCGTAGGTAGATACTGGATCCTTGTAAGAAAGACGCACAAGGGGCTGTGCTGCCAGGTGCAGAACTATATCAGGAGCTGCCTCCTTCATAGACTTAATAAGAAGCTCCCTGTTTCGGATGTCGCCTGTTATACTATGTATATCATTTACCGTCTTTGTCAAAGCAAATAAAGACGGATTAGTCGGCGGTACTAGTGCATAACCTGTTACCTCTGCTCCTGCCTGCATGAGTATGCGGCAGAGCCATGTTCCTTTAAAGCCTGTATGTCCCGTAATAAATACTTTTTTCCCTTTGTAAAAAGAAATATCCATAGCTAGTCCTTCCATACTTTCCATGGAGCCTTTCCACTTGTCCACAGACTGTCAAGCTCATTTTTGTCCTTGAGCATATCCATCGGATGCCAGAAACCGGAATGTTTGTATGCATTCAACTGACCGTCCTTTGAAAGATCCTGCAACGGCTTCCTTTCCCATATAACAGAAGTATCATTATCATTTATATAATCAAAAGCATTATTTTCACAGACAAAAAAGCCTCCGTTTATCCACGTACCGTCACCAACAGGCTTTTCAATAAAGTCGGATATTGTACCATCATCTGCAATGTCGAGAGCGCCCCACCGTCCCAGAGGTTGTATAGCAGTAAGTGTTACAATTTTCCCTGATTTCTGATGAGATTCTACAAGTTTATTGATATTTACATCAGAAACACCATCTCCGTATGTAAGCATGAAGGGGTCATTTCCCACATATTTCTGTGCTTTTTTTATACGTCCTCCAGTCATCGTATCCTGCCCTGTATAGAGCATGGTCACTGTCCACGGTTCGGTCCGCATCTTGTGTATCTGAACATCGTTTTTTGCCAGATCAATTGTAATATCACTGTAGCGATTGTAGTAATTTAGAAAAAAATCTTTAATAACGTGTCCTTTGTAACCGGTAAGTACGATAAAATCATTAAAACCATAATAGCTGTATATTTTCATAATATGCCAGAGAATCGGATAACCGCCTATTTCCACCATAGGTTTTGGGATGCGCTGAGTTTCTTCACCAAGACGAGTTCCCAGTCCGCCGGCCAGTATTAATGTTTTCATTTATATGCCCCTATTATTATGCAGTATAGCTTATATACTTAACTTTAGATAGTTAGATATAATTTTCTAAAATATTATCATTCTGTTATATACCTTTTACAGTAAAACGACAATATTTCATACTCTTCACCCATACTTAATCATATAGCAATATTATAGTGTTTATTCTATGATTTATTACAAAAAGGTATTACAGCTTCAAATGTTTCCCATACGTGCAGAGTTCTTCGAGCGGCGAAAGACATATAGCAGCTGAAAATCTGAGGTGAAAATCAACCATTCGGGATATTGCAACAAAGCACGCAGCCGAAATCATTTTGTGCAGCAGTGACTTTTTTTGTATTTTTTCCGGTAAATAAATATTGTATTTTTCCACAAAGTTATATAGACTAAATAATACAGATATTTTTAATAAGGAGAAATTCAAGGATGAGAGAAAAGAAAAATTTTATATCAGCTGCTTTCATTTTATTTACTTACAAAATCAGATGTATCCGGATTACACAGGTCATGTTGTGTACCATCTGTATTCTAGTACTTGGAAGCTGTGCTATGGATCCAAGTTCCACAAAAAATGTTTATCTTGGTGGAACCGTTTATACCAAAACAACAATAGTTGCAGGGTACTGGAAGGATGGTAACTGGAATGAATGTGTAAACAGCTACGGAACAGGTTCTGGTTATTACGGTTGCGGCGAATCAATCACGGTTTCAGACGGCAGTGTCTACCTCGCCGGAGAAATTTATATTGGAACAGCACCAGTTGCAGGGTACTGGAAGAATGGTAACTGGAATGAATGTGCAAACATCAACGGAACTGGTTCTGACTATGGCTATGGTAGTTATGGGCATTCAATCACAGTTTCAGACGGCAGTGTCTATCTCGGTGGTGAAGCTGATATTGGAACAACAATAGTTGCAGGGTACTGGAAAGACGGAAACTGGAACGCATGTGCAAACAGCTACGGAACTGGTTCTGGCTATTACGGCCTCGGCAATTCAATCACAGTTTCAGACGGCAGTGTCTATCTCGGTGGTGAAGCTTATAACGGAACAACAATAGTTGTAGGATACTGGAAAGACGGAAACTGGAACGCATGTGCAAACAGCTACAGTGATACTGATGGATATTACGGTAAAGGAAAATCAATCACGGTTTCAGATGGCAGTGTTTATCTTGGTGGCACCGTTTATACCAAAACAACAACAGTTGCAGGGTTCTGGAAGAATGGTAACTGGAATGAATGTGCAAACAGCTACGGAACTGGTTATTACGGTTGCGGCGAATCAATCGCAGTTTCAGACGGCAGTGTTTATCTTGGTGGCTACGTTTATAACGGAACAACAATAGTTGCAGGGTTCTGGAAGGACGGTAACTGGCATGAATGTAAAATCAGTTATGGAACAGGTTCTGTGTATGGTAGTTATGGGCATTCAATCACAGTTTCAGACGGCAGTGTCTATCTCGCCGGAGAAGCTTATATCGGAATAGCAAAAGTCGCAGGGTTCTGGAAAGACGGAAACTGGAACGCATGTGCAAACAGCTACAGTGATACTGATGGATATTACAGTGAGGGAAAAGATATTTTTATTGCTGAATAATTATAACAATCTCTAAATCAAAAACGATTTTTATGTCCCAAAAGTACAAAATGACTAATAGTATGAGTAATATAACATTTTGACCATGAAAAGAACTCAAATGCTGTCTCCCACAACGCCGGCTGGCGTTGTGGGAGACAGCCGTAACGGCCTATTCAGAAAAAACAGTCATTACCGGAAACAACAGATTTGTGACAAAGTGGTTATTTTTTGGTATACTATTTCATTATGACAAATGTGACTATAAGTGGTATTTTCTATAACCACCAGCTGACTGGTATAGAACGATTCGCTCATGAAATAACGGTACGCCTTGACAAATTATGCTCTCCGGGCGAACTGACAGTCCTGCTCCCCCCTGATATTTCTGATAATACTATCAGATTCCGGAATATTCATACTGTCCGACTTCTTAAAACACCTGGTAGACAATTTTATAATTTAAAACTTGCAGTCTACATTCTTCTGCATCATTCATACTGCATTGACTATGGTAATAACACACCCATTTTCGGGCACGGACTGGTTTTCCTTCACGATATCTACTGCCGTGTATTTCCTGATGATTTCAAAACGGCTGAAGACCGTAAAACAATGGAAAAAACATGCCGTATGTACGAACGCATAGCACGAAAGGCTCATACTATCTGTACTGTTTCAGAATTCAGTAAACGGCAGATTATGCAGTACTATAACGTCCCGGACGAAAAAATCCATGTCATATATTCAGGTTCAAACCACATGGCTGCTATCTTACCGGACGAAAGTATATTCGGAAAATTCCCTATACTCAAAGCACATCCTTTCTATTTTACTTTGGGAAGTCTTTCTCTCCGCAAAAATCTCAAATGGATCGCTGATCATGCAGAGCTGAATCCGGACGAATTATTTGTCATATCCGGGACTGCACTTAAAAATGTTGTCCCTCAGGAACTGGAAAAACTGAGAACGCTTAAAAACGTGATTTGTGCCGGATATCTTTCTGATGGAGAAGTAAAGGCACTTATGCAGAAATGCAAGGCTTTTGTTTTTCCTTCGTACTTTGAAGGTTTCGGCTTACCGCCGCTTGAAGCGCTGGCATGCGGCGCAGAGATAGTGATTGCACATGCTGCGTCTCTTCCTGAAATATACGGGAATTGTGCACATTATATTGATCCTTTTAATCCAGATGTTGATCTGGACAGACTTCTTGCGGAACCAGTAGACTCCCCTGTTCCTTTGTTCGAAAAATATTCACTTGACCGTTCTGCTGCACAGTTGTATGAACTGCTGAAAAAGATATAATATTGTACTATGAAAGCCAAAAATCGTATTATAGCCATAAACGGTGAGTCCTGGTGCCATAACCTTACAGGCATTGAACGGCTTGCTGTTGAAGTTACTGAAGCACTTGACGAACTTGTGCAGCCGGGACAGGTTGAACTGGTTGTACCTTCGAATGCAAAAAATGTTCCTGCACTAAAGAATATCAAAGTTATACATATTGAATACGAAGCTGCATCATTTCCCAAATGGACGCAGTTCGTTTTCCAGAAGTATGTCATAACACACCATGCGGTAAGTCTTGACTACTCCAATACCTGCCCTGTTTTTGTGCCGGGTATTGAATTTCTTCACGACATTTACTGCAAACTGTATCCGCAGGATTTTACGTCGGCACGCGATAAGCTTGTCCGCCTGTACAGTAATTTCATGTACCGGACGATTGCAAAACATGCCAGGCGTATTATAACAGTTTCAGAATATACAAAAAAAACGATTGTTGACACGTACCATATTTCCCCAAACAGAGTATCGGTTGTGTACAGCGGTGTCGGTCAGTACCGGAATATTCCTGCAGATACTGCGGTATTCGAACGGCTCCCGCTGCTTAAAGACAGACAGTTTTATTTTACGCTTGGAAGTCTTTCCACCCGTAAGAACCTCAAATGGATTGCGGACCATGCAGAATTATACCCTCAGGAAGTTTTTGCCGTTTCAGGGAAAGCCCTTATGAATGTCGTTCCGCCTGAACTTGAGAAATTGAAACGCCTTCCGAATGTTATCATGACAGGATATCTTTCCGACAGTGAGGTAAAAGCACTGCTTGCGTCTTGCAGGGCTTTTGTATTTCCATCCTATTTTGAGGGATATGGTCTTCCGCCTCTTGAAGCATTAAGCTGCGGAGCGCCGGTAATTATTTCAAACAGGACGAGTCTGCCCGAAATATACGGAAAGTGTGCACATTACATAGATCCTGACAAACCGGATGTCAGTCTTGATCTGCTTCTGACTGAGCTGGTTGAATCTCCTGAAAAACTGCTCAAAAAATATACGCTGGAAAACACCGCAAAACGGTTGTATGATATACTAAAAGAAATAGGGAATACGGAAAAATGACTACAAAAAAAAGAGTTTTAACTGTTTTATCCTGCGTTATTATTGCTGCAGGCATCGTTGCGTTTCTGCCGTCTGTCAGAGACTGGGCCGTCAGGTTTGCAGAAGTAAAAGTAAAGCATGAGTCTATAGACGAAGCATACTGGAACAGATATCTGTTTAATGGCGCACTTATCTTTACCATTATTGCACTGCTCATTCTTGCGGTACAGTATACGAAAAAAGGTTCGGATATTTATTTTGAAATACGGACAGCACTCCGGACTGAAACAGCTGCAATCGGTAACAGGCAGACGGGAAAACTGTTCTGGTATATGTCCCTGTTCCTGCTTTTTGCATATTTTCCGCTCATTCACGCGAATGTCTATCAGGTGCCGATTGATGATCTCAGGCGTTCTCTTACCGGTTCCCGTGATTTTGTCGGTTTCTTCCGTTATGTGGATGAATATGTGGGAATACTTGTCCATACAAGTACAAAATTTGTCGATATTGCGCCTCTTACACAGTTCCTGGGGATTGCCGTTCTCTCACTTACAGCAGTCCTCCTTGCAGGAATTTTTACGGATTTTCATATAACGTTTCTTTCACTTGCAGCTGCGGTACCGGCCGTTCTCTCTCCCTGGTTTCTTGCAGATATGACTTACCGGGTAGATTCTCCCTATATGGCGCTTTCGCTCCTTGTAGAAATAATACCGTTTCTGTTTACAAAAAATATCCCTGCATATATTTTTGCCAGTGTTGTCGGCAACCTTCTGATGTGTACGACGTATCAAAGTTCCGCCGGCATTTATGTTGTCATGACCATTTCACTTGCATTCTTCCGGTGGGCACAGGGTAAAAAGACGGGAAAAGAGACATGGAAGTTCATCGGAATTTCAGCTGCATGTTTTCTCATAACGCTGGGATTTTTCAAGGTAGTCTTTGATGTTAAAAAGGAAGGCGGATATGTGAATACGGCCATGCTGCCTCTTTCATCTATCGTACCTGGAACCATTTCAAACATCGGAACGTATTTAAAATGTCTTGCAGACGATCTTGGACATGGTGCAATCGCGCTGCTTTTCCCTGTCATTTCACTCCTCTATGTTGTAAATACAACACGACTAACAAATAGGAACAAAGCGGCTGCAGTCATCCTGAGCATTGTAACACAGGTGTTTATAACATCAATTTCTTTCGGGGCATATCTGGTTTTAGAACTTCCGCTTTGGAACAGGAGGGCCTTTACCGGTATTGGTGTCGTTCTTGCCGTTACGGCTCTCATGGCAGTGGCGGGGCTTCCTGAGCAAAAACAGAAGAAATTTTCCTGGACCGCAGTATTTACCGTGTTTTTTGCATACAGTTTTGTAGCCTTTTCCTATATGTATGGAAATGCACAGTCAGCTCAGAAAATGTATACAGAAAGCCGCATGAACGCCCTTATTGCAGATCTGAACGAATACTGCCCGGATCCGGCGGAAACTGTATTTCAGTTTGACGGAAACATTGGATGGGCACCACAGACAGATGTCCCCAATAAAATTTATCCGCTTATCAGACGGGACATGAATATGAATCTGGATGATCCGTGGGGCTGCCTTTTTATCATGAAACAGCACGGATACGGTAAATTCAGTGCACACGAAATCGAATCTATGGATAATGCACACACAGATTTAAAAAGTATAAATCTGCCTGTACTTAAGGATACAGGACTTCATACGATCAGAGGTGATGGTAAGAATTTCTATATAACACTCAAACCTTACCGGGGAAAATAGTGGCTTTACAGTGGGCTGATCGATTAAATCGTATTGACCCACTCCTCTTTATGCAGTTCCGCCGTTTTATTCTGCAGGCGGATTTCTTTTTTTAAAGACAAAATAGTTTGAAAAAAGGAAATTCAGTACCATTCCGGCAAGGATGCCGATTGCCTGTGGAATTACCTTGTAGGGCCAGGTAAGAAGTCTCGTCAGAAGTATATACACCCCAAGATTCACCGCGTAACCGGCAACAGATGACGACATAAACGCAGCCCACAGTTTGAGTGATACTTTTTCAGCACACTGAGCGCGGAATGTCCACAAATGATTAATAAAATAATTCTGTGTCCCGGCGATAATAAAACAGGCGACGTTCACTGCAATGTCAGGATAATGAAGTTTATCGGCAAATATAAAAAACAGCACAAGATTTGTTACTGTTCCAAGTCCTCCGGTAAGACCGAATTTGAGAATTTTAAGCCAGTTCTCTTTTATGAATGATGAAAGTTTGTTCAATATCGTATTTTCCATATTTTTATAAATGCTTCAACAAAAATTTTTTTACTCATCTTTGATGTTCCTGCCTGACGGTCGGGAAATATAATCGGTATTTCCTTTATCTTCATGCCGCTCTTATAAGCACGGTATTTCATTTCTATCTGGAAGGAATATCCGCGGGAAACGATTTTATCAAGATCTATTGCATCAAGAGCTTTCCTTGTCCACATATTGAAACCGCCGGTAAGATCTTTTACCGGACAATGAAGCACCATACGGGAATATAACGATCCTCCCTTTGAAATAAAGTTTCTGAGTGCAGACCATCCTTCTACAGCACCCCCCTTTATATTCCGGGAACCGATTACAACGTCATATTCCTGAATCTGTTTGACCATTTCAGGAATGTATTCTGGTTTATGGGAAAAGTCTGCATCCATTTCAAGGAAGACATCGTACCCTCTTTCTTCACCCCAGCGGAATCCTGTAAGGTATGCGTCAGCCAGCCCGTTCTTTCCCGTACGTTCAAGAAGAAAAAGCGAATCAGAATATTTCTGCTGCATCTGCTTAACAGCTTCTCCTGTTCCGTCAGGAGAACCGTCGTCAACAACAAGAATATTGCCGTTTGAACTTTGTATTTGTTCCATAACGGCCGGTATAAACCGGGTAATGTTTTCTATTTCGTTGTATGTTGGTATAACTACAAGTAATTTCATAATTGGAAATTATACTTCGCTTTGTACGCTTTGTCTATTTGAAGCGGTCATAAAAAATCATTGATTACAGCATATCAAAATAAGTACAGAGGCTGTACAAAAATCACTGCAATCTATATAGTAAAAAAGGTATTATATATGATGAAAATTGCAATTGACTGCCGGATGCTTGGGACCGGAGGAATAGGAACATATATTGCAGAGCTTGTTCCGTATTTTCTTGAAAAATATACATGCCTTCTTATAGGTGAGCCTGAAAAAATTGAAGCGTACAGGAACAATCCGAATGCAGAACTCTGCCCGTGTACTATTCCTGTATTTTCCGTCAGGGAATTGTCGGCGTTTCCAAAATCGATTACAAAACTTATAAACATGTATACAATATATTACACTCCCTACTGCAATATTCCTTCCGGTATTCATATACCGGTATTTTCTACAATACATGATGTCGTTTTCCTTGATGTACCCGGCCTTGCTTCAAAAACAGGGACACTGGTAAGAAAATGGTTTTATAAGCGTGCTGTAAAAAAATCATGTGTTATATTTACAGTTTCCAAATTTTCTGCAGAAAGGATACAGAAAACGCTTAGATGCAGAAAACCAGTCGTAGTTACCTACAGTGCAGTCCCCTCCTGGCTGCAGGATGACGATCATCTTTCTGTTCAAAAAACAAAATCCGTTCTTTTCGTGGGCAACATCAAAAAACACAAAGGACTTCATATTCTGATTACCGCCTTCAGGAGGGCTCTGTCGGAAGGCCTTGCAGCACAACTTATTATTGTCGGCAATGCAGACAACTTCCGCACCGGCGACAGTACCATTTTGAAGGAAATACAGGAAATGCCTGCCGAATCAGTACAATTTACCGGCAGAATTTCCGACGGGGAATTAAAAACGCTGTATAAAAATGCAGGGCTCCTTGTTCAACCTTCGCAGTACGAGGGGTTCGGGCTGCCTCCCCTTGAAGCACTGACACTGGGAACGAATGCACTCATTTCCGATATCCCTGTATTCAGGGAAATATATGCAGAGTATCCCGTACATTTTTTCAAGCATGACGACAGCGGAGATCTTGCAGAAAAATTAAAACAGTGTATGGTACTTCCTCCTCTGCAAAATGTGCCGGAGATATATTCTTTCAGGCGTACGTTCAGTCTTATCGCAGCAGCAATCAGCTTTTACAAAATCTGATTGTTTTTTTTGAGCTTATCAGGTAAAATAGATATCTATGATTATTACACAAACACCGTTCCGTATGTCCTTTTTCGGGGGCGGAACTGACTTTTCTGGATTTTATAACGAACACGGCGGGGCTGTCCTTTCCACAACATTCGACAAGTACTGCTATGTGACTGTGCGGCATCTTCCGCGTTTTTTCGAGTACAAGACACACCTTACGTATTCAAAAACTGAATATGTAAACGACATTGAAGAAATCCAGCACCCGGCTATACGCAATGCCATGAAGTGGCTGGACATGCACGAGATCCGCATGACATACGAAAGCGACCTGCCTGCGCGAAGCGGGCTCGGGACAAGTTCTTCGTTTGCAGTCGGCATGCTTGAGGCTTTCTATGCACTCAAGGGACAGTATGCAGACAAAAGAAAACTTGCAGATGATGCAATCTATCTTGAACGCACACTCTGTGCGGAAGCCGGCGGTATACAGGACCAGATTGCGGCATCTTTCGGCGGATTCAACCGGATTAATTTTTCCGCAGACGGTTACACGGTCAATCCTGTCGTTATTTCACCGGAGCGGAAAAAACTGCTTAACGACCACCTGATGCTTTTTTTTACAGGATTTTCACGTTTTTCTTCCGACATCCAGAAGAATACCGAAAAATCAATGAAAGACAAAACACTGCAGCTTATAGAGATGTATGAACTTGTTGATAAAGCCGAACAGGTGCTTGTAAACGGGGAAAGCGACCTCGACGATTTCGGACGTCTGCTTGATTATACATGGCACCTTAAGAGAGGCATTTCATCAGGAATTTCAACAGATTCCATCGATGAACAGTATGATACGGCAATGAAAGCGGGAGCGCTTGGCGGAAAGCTTCTCGGAGCAGGCGGCGGAGGTTTCCTGTTGTTCTACGTCCCGTTTACAAAACAGGATGCAGTGCGTGCAGCATTGAAAGATCAGCTGTACGTCCCGTTTAAATTTGAAAACGACGGTACAAAAACTATTTTCTATAATCCGGAAGACTACACTGCAAAATGCTGAGAACTCTTTCCGGGAGGATATAACATGATAGACCATATTAAGGAACTTATTGAACGCTACCCTTCTCTTTCCGTGTGTGAAAAAGATATCAGAAATGCATATACAATTCTTGAAGAATCGTATGCAGCAGGCGGCAAACTGCTTATTGCAGGAAACGGAGGCAGCTGTGCTGACAGCGACCATATCTGCGGCGAACTGCTAAAAAGTTTTATAAAGAAAAGAACTCCCGAACAGAGTTTTCTTGATGAACTTGCCCGGATTGATCCCGACACCGGCGCATACCTTGCGGACAAGCTGCAGGGAGCGCTTCCGGCTATCTCACTGTGCAACCAGAATGCGCTCATGACTGCAAGCCTCAACGATGTTGACGGCAACGTTATGTTTGCCCAGCAGATAAACGGCTACGGTGTAAAAGGCGATGTATTCCTTGGCATTTCGACAAGCGGTAACTCAAAAGATGTTATTTATGCGATGGTCGTCGCAAAGGCGAAAGGGCTTAAAACTATAGCACTGTCGGGAAAAACAGGAGGGAAAGTCGCAAAGCTTGCGGACGCGGCAATAGTCGTGCCGGAAGAAGAGACATTCAAAATTCAGGAACTGCACCTGCCTGTGTATCATGCACTCTGCCTGCAGCTTGAGGAACGATTCTTCAAATGAAAACAGTTATTATGGCCGGCGGTAAAGGAACACGCATTGCCTCAATTGCAAGTGATATCCCGAAACCTATGATTCAAATTTGCGGGAAACCGATTCTTGCATATCAGATAGAATCGCTTAAACGTAGCGGACTTACCGATATAACGCTTGTAACCGGTCATCTGGGACACTTTATACGTGACTATTTCGGAGATGGCAGCAGTTTCGGTGTTAATATCAGCTATTATGATGAAACTGAACCGCTCGGCACGGCCGGTGCCCTGTATAAAATTCCGGGACTTACGGAAGACTTCCTCCTGCTCTGCGGCGATACTATTTTTGATATAGATTTCAGCAGATTTACAGCCTTTCATAAGGAGCACAACGCATGGGCAACGCTTATGTCCCATCCGAACGGCCATCCTTATGACAGTTCCCTGCTTGTTACGGAAATAAACCCGCCTGCAGAACCGGGCGCCCTGCCCCGTGACAGCCATAAAGTCATACAATGGATGAACAAAGAAGATAAGCGTCTCTGGTATAAAAACCGTGTAAATGCGGGTATAGAACTTATATCGCCGGAACTTCTTGCAGAAGCTGCAAAACATATTACGAAAGAAAAAGTTGATCTTGACCGCGACATTCTCAAGCCGCTTGTCAGTTCTGGGCGTATATACGCATATGACACCCCGGAATATATAAAGGACATGGGAACTCCCGACAGGTATTATCAGGTTGAAAGAGATATAGAAAACGGGCTTGTCAAGCAGCGGAATCTTTCCCATAAACAGAAGGCTGTATTTCTTGACCGCGACGGAACCATAAACAAAGATGTCGGTTTTCTTACCGATATAGACGACATGGAATTAATACCGGGGGCTGCAGAAGCTGTAAGAAAAATCAATGAATCAGGATATCTTGCAGTTGTTGTAACGAATCAGCCCGTGATAGCACGCGGAGAACTGACATTTGAACAGCTGCAGGAAATCAACAACAAGCTGGAAACGCTGCTCGGAAAAGAAGGTGCATATATAGACGCACTGTATTTTTGTCCGCACCATCCCGACAAAGGATTTGCAGGTGAACGCCCCGAATACAAATGCGGCTGCACATGCAGAAAACCGAATCCGGGTATGCTGCTGCAGGCTGCAGAAGATTTCAATATTGATCTTTCCCTGTCATTTATGGCAGGAGACTGCGACAGAGACGTACAGGCAGGCATACATGCCGGATGCAGCAAAAGTGTTCAGATTACCAAATCCTTTATGCTTTCTGAGTTTATAGGAAAGTATATTATCTGATACCACAGAATATTTTTGTGTCATTGCCATTACGGCTGCGAAAAGATATACTTATTGATTATGGCACATTTTTTTTACACTTTTATAATTTATCCTTTAATTCTGATAATTGAATTTGCATTCGGATTTTGTAATAAACTATCCGGCAATCCGGGAATTTCAGTTATAGGTGTCAGTTTTGCAGTATCCATACTCTGCCTCCCGTTATATGCAGTCGCCGAAAAATGGCAGCAGCTGGAACGCAACACGGAAAAAGATCTCGAACCGGGAGTAACACGAATAAAATCCTCGTTTGCAGGAGACGAGCAGTATATGATACTCTCAACGTATTACCGCCAGCATCATTATCAACCGATTATGGCACTCCGTTCGTCTTTCGGCCTTCTTATTCAGATTCCTTTTTTTATTGCCGCCTATATATTTCTTTCAACGCTTCCAGTTCTACAGGGACAGCATTTTCTTTTTATCCGTAACATGGGCGAACAGGATGCGCTGTTTCATATAGGCTCATTCCCTGTAAATGTACTTCCCATAGCAATGACAATAATTAATATCATTGCAGGTGCCATTTATACCAGAGGTTTTAAAATCCGTGAGAAGGTACAGATTTACGGCATGGCGCTTATTTTCCTTGTTCTGCTTTATAATTCTCCTGCAGGTCTCGTTCTGTACTGGACAATGAATAACATTTTCAGCCTCGTAAAAAACATTTTTTACAAACTGAGGAATCCGCTGAAGAGTTTCTGGATTTGTGTCGGTGTTATCTGTATACCAGCCTTTTTTTATTTTCTGATTGTTTCACGGATGCACCTTATATACCGTCTGACAGCATGTTTTGTCTTTATTCTTATTTTTTGTATGCCGCAGCTCGTAAAGGCAGTACAAAAACTATTTGCCGGATTTCTTTCTCCGCTTGTCTCTGATTCAAAAATCAGAGGAAGAATCTTTGTATTCTCATGCATTTGTATGTTCCTGCTTTCAGGACTTGTTATACCGTCTGCACTTATAGCGTCTTCTCCGATTGAATTTTCAGGTATAGGAGGTAATCCCAATCCCCTTTCGTTTATACAAGATTCTATGATTCAGGCTCTTGGTTTCTGGTTATTCTGGCCGCTTTGTATATATCTGCTTTTCAACAGCAGGATTCAGACTTTTTTTGCGGTCATCGTCAGTTCTGTTCTATTCTGTTCTTTGGTGAATACATTCTGTTTTGCACTGCCGTATGGCGATATATCTACAACTCTTTCGTTTGTAAGCGGTGTAAATTTTATTCCCTCCAAATCTATCGCACTACTTAATATTGTCGTTCTGCTTTTTATTATAATTTTCTGCTTTCTGTTCTCTGGAATCAGGAAAGGCCGTTTTTTTACCTCGATTCTCATTATCGGAATGTTGTCTCTTTCAAGTATTTCAGTTGCAAATATATTTTCTATTTCTAAAAATTATAAAATATATGTATCACAGATGAAAAAACAGGAAAAGTCAAAGGAGACGCTCTCACCTATATATCATTTGTCAAAGACGGGAAAAAATGTCGTATTGTTCATGCTCGACCGTTCACAGAACCAGTACATTCCCGAAATACTGAAGGAAACTCCTGAATTAGCGGATATTTTCAGCGGATTTACATACTATCCGAATACTGTATCTTTTAACGGGCATACGATTATGGGCGCACCGGGATTATACGGCGGTTATGAGTATATACCGGAAGAAATGAATAAAAGAGACACAGTTCCTCTTAACACAAAAAACACGGAAGCTCTGCTCATGCTTCCCCGTATATTCACAGAACAGAAAAATTTTTCTGCATCGGTATCGGATCCTTCCTGGTCAAATTACACCAGTTATACGGACCTGAGCATTTTCAAGGAGTACCCGAAAATACAGGGACATCAGGCTGCAGGGAGATATACGGATTTATGGTATAAAGAGCACCCAGCGGCAAATTCTGTTGACTCAACAGGAAAGCAGCTTAAGCGTAATCTTATTCTGTTCAGCCTGTTCAGGGAGACACCGGTGAGCCTGCGGGATGTTGTCTACAAAAAGGGGACATACTGGAGCACAGATCAGGCAGTACAGGACACAAAGATTGTGATGAACTATTATACCGCACTGGACTACCTTGTACAGCTGACTGATTTTACGGGAAACAAGGAAGGCTCTTATACCTGCATCGTCAATGAACTTACTCATGAAAATATGTTTCTTCAAGCTCCTGATTATATTCCTGTAACGAAAGTGACAAATTTTGGTTTTTCTAAGTATGCCCATAATAGTGACTATCATACGGAGATAGCAGCGCTTAAGATGGTTGGCCGATGGATTATGTATTTAAAAGAAAACGGTGTATACGACAATACAAAAATAGTAATCGTCGCTGACCACGGCGCGAACGACAGAGAAGACTGCATCGAAAAAGATGATGCGCTTGATGCGTCCCTGACCGGTGGTCAGTATCACGGACGGGGGCATTATCATCCTCTGCTCATGTTCAAGGATATTGACGCAGCCGGTCCCGTAAAAACAGACGATACGTTTATGACAAATGTAGACGTCCCTTCTCTGCTTTTGAAGGGTATCGTCAACGATCCGGTAAATCCTTTCACAAAAAAAACAATTCCCCTTGATACTACGGACTTTAAGAAAAACGGTATTACTATTACAACTTGCGATAAATTTTCACCCGGTGATCATGGTAAGTATACGTTCTCTATAAAAGACAGTGAATGGTGGACTGTGAAAAATAATATATTCGAAGCAAAGAACTGGAGCCGGGGCTCAGCGCCGGCAAAATAGGAGTTTTATTATGAATGTTATGCCTTTATTTCTGTATATTGATCCGGGTACAGGAAGCATGCTGTTCTCAATTATTATTGGTGCAGCAGCGACACTTTTCTTTCTTATGAAAGCCGCAATTCTCAAACTGAAACTGTTCTTCTCCGGTAAAAAGAACAAGGATGCAATTATCAACGATGCTTCATACAAGCCGTATATTGTTTACTGCGAGGGAAAACAGTACTGGAACGTCTTCAAGCCTGTCGCTGATGAATTTGAAAGGCGGCAGCTGCCGCTTGTCTATTATACTTCTGCGCAGGATGATCCTGTTTTTGAACAGAACTATCAGTTTGTAAAGCCGGAGTATATCAACGAAGGTAATACAGCGTTTGCGCGCCTTAATCTCCTGAGCGCGGGCGTTGTGCTTATGACAACACCGGGTCTGCAGGTATATCAGCTCAAACGCAGCAGGAACGTAAAACATTATGCGCATATTCTTCACGGCGCAAGCGACGCAACGATGTACCGCCTTTTCGGAATCGACTACTTTGATTCAGTTCTCCTTACCGGCGATTATCAGAAAAGCGATATACAGTATCTTGAAGCGGAACGTTCCCTCCAGCCAAAAGAGCTTGTGACTGTCGGCTGCACATATCTTGACGTGGCTGCGGAAAAAATTGCAGCTTTGCCGGAAGAAGAAAACCATCAGTTTACGGTTCTCGTCTCACCGTCGTGGGGGCCGAGTGCCCTTCTCACAAAATACGGAGAAAGGCTGCTTGACCCGCTTGTTGCGACAGGGTGGCGTATTATTGTACGGCCGCATCCGCAGTCGAAAAAATCGGAAGCACAGATGCTCGACAGACTTGAAAAGAAATATCACGACACTCCGAATCTTGAATGGGATTACAACCGGGAAAATGTAATCTCCATGAAAAAATCGGATATTATGATTTCAGATTTTTCCGGCATCATTTATGACTATACATTCCTCTGTGACAAACCTGTTATATACGTCAACGCAGAACTTGACCTGAGGCCGTATGACGCGTATGATTTAAATAAAACAATCTGGCAGTTTGACGTTCTTAAAAAAATCGGTATTGAACTGAAAGAAGAACATTTTGCAAACATAAAGGATGTCATAAAATCAGCCAGCGACAGTCCTGAACTTGCCGCTGAACGTGCAGATGCAAAAAATACTGCCTGGATGCATCAGGGTGAAGCGGGAAAACGGGTCGTAGATTTCATGGTGAATAAAGTCGAGTCTTTTGAAAATAAAACAGAGGCAAAAAAATGATTAAACACAATCTTATGATGGTCGCGGGGCCTACAGAGATTGAGAAAGACATTCTCAAGGCAGGAGCCTATCCCTGTGAATATATGCGTACGGAAGATTATACGGAACGGCTCAGAAAAATATACAGTGGTCTGCAGTATGTCTTTCAGACAAAAAATCCCGTCGTTATGTATGCGTGCACAGGAACGGGTATGCTTGAAGCTGCGGTAACGAACTGTCTTTCCAAAGGTGATACGGCATTGTACGTAAACGGCGGTTCCTTCGGTCAACGCTGGGGAGATATTCTTACCCTGCACGGTGTTCATGCAATCGAAGAAAAAGTCGAATTCGGAAAGAGCGTGGAACCTGAAAATATCAGGCGGACACTTGAACAGAATAAAAATATAAAAGCCGTTTTTACGACGCTCGACGAAACCTCGAGCGGGGCACTTACCGATGTAAAATCGATTGCAGCATTTGTGCGCGATTATCCCGATACGCTCATGGTAGTCGACTGCGTTTCCGCCCTTGTTGTGGAAAAAATGCAGATGGATGACTGGGGTATCGATATTGCCGTAACAAGCTCGCAGAAAGCGCTTGCAATTCCGCCGGGACTCGGCTTTATGGCAATAAGCGGAAAAGGGCTTGCAGCAGCAGAAAAGGCGGATCTCAGACTATTTTACTTTGATATTCTCGCATATGTAAAAGACTGGAAGCGCGGACAGACTCCATTTACACCTGCTGTAAGTCTCATAAACCAGCTTGAAATCCGCCTTGCAAAAATACAGAACGAAAGGCTGGATGCTATACAGACCCGGTATGCAGAGAATACGAAACGCATCAGGGACAGCCTGGATGAGCTTGGATTTACAACATTTGCTGAACATCCTGCAAACTGTGTTACCGGCTGCATGTCAGGGAAATACAATGCAAAAGAAATTGTCAGAATAATGCGTGAAAAACATCATATTGAAATAGCACCTTCAGGCGGCAGTCTTGCAGAACGTTTTTTCAGGGTGGGTAACTTCGGTTCTGTCGGGAACAGGGAAATCAGCCGTTTTATTGCGGCTATGAAAAAGACGCTTGCAGAACTTGATCGTAAATAAGAGGAAGGCAAAATGATAGGCAGTAAAACAGTCGTATATACATCAGGTACATTTGACATGCTTCACATCAATCATCTTAAGATGATTGAATATGCTCGTGCACTTGCAGACATACTGATCGTCGGGGTCAACACGGACGAACTTGTCGCCTCCTATAAATCGCAGCCTATCATTCCCTTTGACGAGCGCATAGCGCTCGTCAAAGCTCTGAAATATCCCGATATCGTTATTCCCCAGCGTTCACTCGACCATACAGAAAAAGTAAAAAAACTTCATTTTGATATATTTGTTGTCGGTGATGACTGGGTCGGAAAATACGATTATCTTGAAAATCTCGGTGTTACCGTCGTCTATTTTCCGTACGGTGCGGGAGTCAGTTCGACGGAACTAAAAGAGCGTATTTATGAAAATTATCAGAAAATTCAGGATAAAGCAAACAGTCATTTTCCGAACGATATAAACATAAAAAAAGAAAATCCTGATCCAAAGAGCGTATAAAGGAATAAAATGAAAGTTGCAATAGTACATGACTGGCTTGTCAATTACGGCGGTGCAGAATCTGTTGTGGAATCTATACTGAAAATTTATCCGGGAGCTGATATTTACACGCTTGTATATGACAAAAAGAAAATGGCAGGACATTTTCAAGGCAGCAGAATCTATACAAGCAGTCTTCAGAAAATGCCGTATGCTGCAAAATTGTATACAAAACTGCTCTATTTTATGCCGAAGGCATTTGAAGCTTTTGATTTTACCGGTTACGATCTTGTCGTCTGTTCTTCTTCTTCATGTGCAAAAGGTGTTATAACTCCACCGTCCGTCCCCCAGATTGCATACATTCACACCCCTATGCGGTACGCATGGGATCTTTTTTTTGATTACCGCAGAAGGAGCGGAATACTTACCCGTTTTTTCATGAACAGGTGGATGCCTTCGATACGACAGTGGGACTATATATCAAGTCAGCGTATCGACACAATCATTGCAAATTCAAACTATATAGCACGCAGAATAAAAAAATTCTGGAACAGAGATGCGTCCGTCATATATCCTGCAGTGCATCTTGAAAAATTTTCTCCATCGGGAAAGGCTTCAGGAGATTATTATGTTGCATTTTCCCGTCTTGTTTCGTATAAACGTATAGATATTGCAGTTAAAGCCTGTATGAAGCTGGGACGAAAACTGATTGTCATCGGAGGCGGTTCCGAAGAAAAAAATCTCAAAAAGATTGCAGCAGGAAACCATGATATAACGTTCACAGGCCGGATTGATGACGCGGCACTCTGTACCTGGCTCCAGAACTGCCGTGCCCTCATATTCTGTGCGGAAGAGGATTTTGGTATTATCCCTCTGGAAGCACAGTCATGCGGACGACCCGTCATTGCATACGGGAAAGGAGGAGCATGCGAGACAGTAATTGACGGACAAACAGGCGTATTTTTCGACAGTCAGACTCCGGAATCGGTAATACATGCAATTAAGCATTTTGAAGAGCTTGATGAACAAAATAATTTCAACAGTACTGTAATTTTGGCACATGCGGGATTGTTTACAGAGAAACGATTCCTGATGGAATTTAAAAATGCGGCAGATAAGACTATAGCTGTGGTGCGTACTAAAACATAGAATAATAGAGATTTTCTGCTGCTATAGACACTTGAAACTCTTTATACTAAAATGGATGATACGTTTTATGGCTGTTAATGATTTTGAAGAACAATTTAAAAATTCTTTTCACAGGACAAGTTCCTTTCTGTCGGGACTGATGCTTATGCTTATCGATGCAGTTATGCTGATGCTGTCTATCGGAATAAGTTTTTTCATCATTAATGCCGTTGATAACAGTTTCATAAACTTCCGCTCCTTTGTCAACTATGCCATCTATCTTCCTCTTGTTCTTGCTGTTTTTTACGGTGCTAACCTGTACCCGGGAATCATGAGTTCTCCTGCAGAAGATGTGAAACGCATCTGTATCTGTACCTTTTTCAGCTTTGTGGGAATCGCTATAAGTATTTTCGTAGAAGATAATGAAGACAAGATTGCGGTGGCCATTGCGCTTGTCCTTGCGGTTCCCATAGCAACGCTTCTTCTTCCGACTGGACGGGAAATTGCACGTCATATATTCGGCCGTCATCACTGGTGGGGAGTGCCGGCTGTCATTTATTGTACGGGTCACAGCGGAGATACGGTGATTAACCGTCTCATAGAACGGCCCGATCTGGGATATAAACCGGCAGTTATCATAAACAGTGGTTCTTTTTCGAGTGACATATATAACGGTATTCCGGTTTTTGCTCCTGACAGAACCATTCTGGCGATAATCAAAAAATTCAATATTAAAGTCGCCATTCTGTGCGATTACAAAGACGATATTTCGGATATCATGAAATCGTACCGCTATACCATTTCCGTCTCAAAAACGCAGGATATGCTTTCTACAGGCACTCTTCAGCTGAAGGATATAGGCGGCATCATCGGATTCTCTTCCGTACACAACCTTACCAAAAAAGGTAATCTGGTTGCAAAAAGAGTACTTGATCTCGTCCTTCTTATTATTTCACTTCCGGTAGTCCTTCCTTTATGCGCCATTATCGGCATACTTGTAAAAATAACATCTCCGGGGCCGGTCTTTTACGGGCATGTGCGAGTCGGAAAAAACAGGCAGCCGCTCAAATGCTGGAAATTCCGTTCAATGTACAGAGATGCTGACAAACAGCTCGACAAAATCCTTGCAGAAAATCCTGAAATGGCAAAAGAATGGGAAAAAGAACGGAAGTTTACGGATGATCCCCGTGTCACAAAGCTCGGCAAATTTCTCCGTAAAACAAGTCTGGATGAACTTCCCCAGCTGTGGAACATATTCCTCGGACAAATGAGCTTTGCCGGACCCCGGCCGGTAACGGAAGGCGAGCTTGCAAAATACGGCAGTAACGCCGATTATATACTCTCTGTTACGCCCGGTCTTTCCGGCATGTGGCAGACATCAGGCCGTTCTGACACGGAGTACGAAGAACGTATTACACTTGACACATATTATATACAGAACTGGTCTTTCTGGCTTGATCTCTGGATTGTTATAAAAACTGTGTGGGTAGTATTTAAAGGAAAAGGTGCATATTAATTATGAAAAAAAAATCTATTTTTATTCTGCTGTCAGGGTTGTTGCTGTCTGCCGCACCTCTTTCCGCTTTATCATATCGGATTAAAAGTATAGAGTATCACATAACAGGACTTACAAGGAGTTCTGTCCTTGACCGTAATATAACGATCGATAAAACAAGAATATTTCCAGATGAAAGTTCGCTTATTGCCTATATAGATGATTATAAACAGCAGCTTGAAAATACACGTTTTTTTGATAAACTGAATGTCGACTATACAGTTGAACAGCCTGACGAAAAAGATTTGTGCTTTGTTGTAGTCTCCGTAACAGCTTCTGATTCGTTTCATTTTATCGGTGTTCCATACCCGAAGTATGATTCCAACTCAGGTTTCGAACTCAAACTGAAAGTAAAAGATACAAACTTTCTTGGCAGCATGAATACGATGACGAGCGATATAGACTTTGGAATAGAACAGGATTCCGAGTATGAACCTTACCATCCCGTAATCGGTTTTAATTTTGACTTCGATTTCCCATTTAATATGTTCACATTAAAATCGACATGGAAAAACGATTACGGTATTTCGTATACGTTTGGTGATTCGTCTCCTGAATGGGATCTGTCGACAGGCCTTGATTTTTCTGCACCTCTTACACCGAGAAGTTCACTTGAATTTTCAGTAACGCAAGGTTTTTACAGGGATTTCGACTATTCAAAATATGATGACGCTACGTATTTTTCCGAAACAGCGCAAATGTCGCTTCCTGTTGTCCTTCAGTACATTGACGACTGGGGAAAGGTTACTTATACACCATACGCAAACGCTACCTATAAATGGGATTACAACGGCATAGATCCAACAAACAGTGACCTCTCAAGCCCTTCTGTTTCAATAGGTCAGTCTATTTCCACATCGCGCATAAACTGGGAAAACAATTTCCGCACAGGTCTCTCAGTTTCCGCTGAGCAGTCTTTGTCGTACAATTTTCAGACGTATTCCCTGGGGCCAAAATTTTCCATAGAGTTAAAAGGGTATAAAGGGTGGAAATATGCAGGGCTTTGCATGGATGTATACAACTTTACAGGAATAAATACGACGGAAAAAATAGGCGGAAGGCTCAGAGGTATACGCGATGATCAGTATTTCGCCTCATCTACCGGAGTGGATGATTATGCATGTAAAACAGAAAGTGCATTGGTCGTAAATCTTGACCTTCCGATTCATCTTTTTTCGACACACTTTACAAAGGGCAAGGTACTGTCAAAACTGAATTTTGAAGTCCAGGTTTCTCCGTTCTTTGATTTCGCACTTATTAAAAATGAAGCAACTGGTACTTTCTATTATTATAAAGACGGTTTTTATGCGGGCGGACTTGAAGTTATCGTGCACCCTGCAAGCTGGAAAAGCCTGCAGGTACGGGGAAGCGTCGGAGTTGACCTTGGCCGGCTTGTGCTGAGCAAATGGCTGAATACTGACTGGCGGGATTCAGCTTCGTCGAAATTGGAATATACGTTCGGAGTAGGACTTCACTACTGAGTAATTTTTTTCAGCGCCCCTGCAGCCTGCTCTTTCCAGTACTGCTCGGGAGCATAATTTGAAAGTACTGTGTACAAGTCCTCTGCAAACTGAATGTCTCCGTCATTAAACGTTTTATCTGCAAGATTCGTGAAACATTTCCAAATTTTGTTCTCTACAGACCACTCAACGATGTCGGGATATTTTTCTATCTCGATAAACAGGGAATACAGTTTAACATATTCGAATTCGGGATCCCGCTGTTTTACCGTATTATACATTTTTGTAAAACCGGTAAGAACCCCCAGAGAACAGGCCTTTAAAGCTTTATCCCTATCACCTTTTTCTTCGTAATAATCCGATAATTTGGAATATGCTTTCAAGGAACGATATTCGTCTGAACGGAACATGTTAAAAAATTTTTCCATTTCACCGCTTTTCCTGTTTCGTATGGCAAGCATTACTACATCATTTATATCAGGATTTGTAAAATATTTATTGTCACCGACAATAAGCAGAAGGTCTGCTTCATAATTATCAAAATCTTCTGTATCATATGCTATATCGGCAAGGCTGTAGAGAATGTCATATTGTTCGTCCGGTACGTCCAGGAGCGACGCATGATTCCACGCAGAAAGCAGATATTTTTCCGCAAGGTTATATTCTCCTTCGAATTTGTAAATATTGCCAATAAGCCAGTCTGCCTCTGGATACATTTCTCTTCCCGAAATATATGCAACAAGTCTTGATGCGGAATTATTGATAGATGAAGCCTGTATTTTTTCTTCATATCTCTTTATTATTTCTATAGAATCATATTCCTGTCTCTTCTCCAGGATAGGAACAATTTCGGAAAGTTCATCATTTGCCTTTCTCACTTCCGAAGACTTTAAGGACCCCTGCAGCGTGTATATCTCCCATGAAATTTTATCTTTCCGTGCAATTTTCGCTTCTTCTGCAAGTTTTATTGCCTGCCCGTAGTTTCCCGAACCATATTCTGTACGTGCATTTCTCAATATACGTACGTCAGTGTCATAATAGGCAGGTTTCTTCGGTTTTTCATCGGCCGACGAAAAAAAGCAGAAAACTGCAAATAGTGTAAAAATAAGTATGTTCGTTTTCATATAAGCTGCTTTCAAAGGGTATTCAATTCCTCTCTGAATATTTTATCGGCATCTTTTTCATCAATTGTTCGCACTATTTTTCCTTTTTTAAAAATCACAGCCTTTCCGCCGGCACCTGCAATGCCTATGTCTGCATGTTTACCTTCGCCCGGACCATTTACTACGCATCCCATGACGGCAACAGTTATATCTTTATGCATTGAAAGCAGTTCGTTCTGCCAGCGGTCCACAAATGAATGTACGTCAAATCCCAGCCTGCCGCAACGGGGGCACGATACAATTTTTACGCCTCCCGACCGTCTGCCGCATTCATATAATATTTCACGGCCTGCAATTACTTCGTTTTCCGGAGCAGCCGACAGACTTACCCGTATTGTGTTTCCGATTCCCTCATTAAGGAGCGTGCTGAAAGCAAGTGTGCTTTTTACAATACCCGTAATAAGAGGTCCTGCTTCAGTAACACCTATATGCAGCGGGATGTCATATTTTCGTGCAAACGCTTCATTTGCATCGATTGTTTCGCGGACGGAAGACGCTTTCATACTCACTACAATCTGGTCAAAATTCAATTCATCGAATACGGAAGCTTCCCGGGCAGCCGTCTCTGAGAGAGCGGCTGCCCGGGTAAGATTCCCC
>WSSedB1CaDRAFT_10000037_pt1 | contig 74317 bp, 67 predicted proteins | sample WetSurSB1Cattail_FD_9460 | JGI IMG/M metagenome (IMG submission 9460)
CGGTATTGGAGCTTCTTATGGTGATATATCAATGCAATATAAATCAAACTCTGGTTTGTATGCAGGAATAGGATGGTCAAACGGAGTCGGTTTCAGATTTACAAATAAAGATAGAGCTCTCGCTTTTGATCTCAAATTGGGTTTCCATATATATGGAGGAAAAGAGTGAAATCGTTTTTTGGATTATTTGCTTTATCATTGGTTAATAGTGTGTTAATTAATATTATTTGGTTTTATTTCGGACAACGAATACAGTCTGATACGTATGTTTTTTATAACGTATGTGAGGTAGGTCTTTTTTTATATATCTGGATAGAATCTTATTTAGTAAAAAGAAGTGAAAGGAGATTAAGGCATTAGTTAGGAACACACACCTTGAAGGTATGCCTGTAAAATCGTTAGCTGATCAATATCAGCAAAGGTGGCAGGAACTGATCCGAGGTGAATTAAAGACTGGTGTTGTTTGGAAATCTTGGATACAAGTACTTGATGGACTTATGTGAGCTTTAAAGATGGACGGTATAGCTCAAATATATGTGCCAGCCTGCAGACATTTGTTTGTTTTGATAAAAAGAACCTGAGATTTCCTCAGGTTCTTTTTTGTATAGGCTTATGCTTTAGCTACTACTCCGGGGCCATTACCTCTTGCAATAAAAGCAAATGTTCTGTTTGTGTGCCCTCCATCAGAACCTCCTGTAAGAGCTGTAGCAGCTCCTGCATTTACGTACGGGAAAACAACACCGTCCCGGGTGTCCTGTCCCGCTGAGCCAAAATTCACCTGACTGCCTACAATAGCTGGTATTTCACTGAATGGAGGAGAAAAAGAAATTATGTATTCACCACTTCCTTGTGATGTAACTGAAAAACCATGACCAGATACCTTGCTGCCATCGCTGGCAATAACTCCTGAAACCATCATGTCAGACATATAAACCCTCCTGATTTTTGTAGCAGATAATTGTATTGGTAAATTTTTTTGCATTTTTTTATCAATGCAAATCTGTTAGTTTTACACAACCGGTAACACCGGTTATTATAATTATAATCGAAATCGGGGAATTTCCAAAGGTGGATTGAGAATAATCTGTTATTTTGTGTGATTTTCAAAAATCTGCTTGCTGCGTAAATACAACGTATATGGCGTTTGTGAGTTTGTAATTACTTATACTATAAGGAATTGTTTTTTAGGCGGTACTGGAATTGGACCAGTGACTTCTACCGTGTGAAGGTAGCACTCTACCTCTGAGTTAACCGCCCGAAGCATGCTGTAGCAATGTGTTGCTAATAGTAACAAATAGAAGGCTTATTGTCAAGGAAAGCCGTACTGATCCACTGGCAAGGAGGATATGAAACAGTACGGCAAAGCGGAACTATATAATCCGCTTAGAATGAATATTTCATTCCGAGTTCAAAGAAACTGTTGTTAAGGAAACTGCTGAATTCGCTCTTGCTGTCGTCGTCAAAGTTTGTAATGTACAAACCTGTTCCGATGATATCGAGACCGTCGGCAACATTGCACGTAATTTTCGGCATGACGATGAAATCTGCACGTTCAATGCCGTATATTACGCTGAGTTCCGGCTTGATTTTTTCGTGGTTCCAGCTGTCGGAAATGTTCAGGATGATTTTATCATTGGAATATTTTCCGTCCTCATTATAGTCGATATCGAGCGTTTTAAATGAACCGTCATCGATTTCGTTATTTTTGAGTATGTATGTACCGGTCGTCTGGATATTTACATTTATATTGTTAATCGGAATGTCTTTGTCGAATCCGAATACCCAGCCAATCGAGTTATTGTGAGTCCACGGATCATCCCCATCGACGTCGTCGGTAAGGTTGTACGCGAACTCTCCGCGGAAATTAAAGCCGCCGAGCGTGAGGGCGCCTTCGGCACCGAATACCTGCAGCCTGTCGTAATCGAGGGTCGGATTTGCGTAACTCGTTCCGCCATTTTTCAGGGCAGAATCAATGTATGCGCTCCAGTCGACCGTCGGCTGTTTGTAATGGCCGTAATAGTATGACAGGCCCCAGTCGAGAATGCCTGTTGTTGCTGTAAGACGTGCACCTGCCTGACCGTATTTAAGCTGATACATATCCGGGTAAAGACTGTCTGCGCTGAAGGATGATACGGAGGAAAGTGTTTCTGCATATGACGCTGCAGAGCTTGTCAGAGTTGCTTCTGCGGAGGCGACGGCGGTAGCTTCCTGTGCAGTCGTATATCCGGCAGAGGTGAGTGCTGCATCGTAAGCTGCTTTAGCCGATGTATAAATTGCAGCATAAGCGGAGTTTGTTGTATCTGATAAATATTGAGAGGCTGCAGCAGAATATTCGGATGCAAGCGACGCAAGGGTCGCATACGTTGACTGTGCGGTCACGTATGATGACCATGCACCTGAAAGCTGAGCTTTTTCAACTCCGGTTACCGTATCGGACAGCTGTGTATACGATGCAGGTGTCCATCTGCCGCTTGTCGAGAATCTGTCGGCTGTCATAAACGGCGTGTAGATACCTTCCAGCCGCACGCTGCTCGTGTTCCCGATTTTTTTGGGTGCATTGTAGATAATGCGGAGCATCGGTTCTGAAATTCTGCGGTCTATATAGTCGGGAATAAGAAAATCCGTATAGTCGTTTGCGTTGAAATTGTCGACTACATGCAGTTTGTCTCCCTTTCCCCAGACGACTTTCATTTTGCCGCCTTCGAGTACAAAATCTCCCAGATATGCGCGCATGGTAAGCTCATCTATGACATCTGCCTGATATTTTGTAAACACGTCTTTATTAAAACTGAGTTTGAGCTCTACGTCGGTTTTGCTGCCTTCGTATTTTATGTCGAGCTTTCCCTTTGGCGTCGCTTCTGCATCCCAGGCTGAGAATGATTTTTTGTCCCCCTGCGAATCTTCTTCGTCGACGTAAACCCGTCCGTTAAGTTCTGCTTCGCCCCCGATTGTCAGAGCTGAAGAAGAACCTGCTGTCGTGCCTGAAGCCGGTGTGCCGGACACATCAAATTCACTGCCGAAAGCACTGCTCAAATCAGCTGTAGTATCGTCCTGTGCAAATGCGCTGTTTGCTGCAAACAAAAGGGCCGCTGCAGCGCATACAATAATCCCTGTCTTTTTCATGTAAACCTCTTAATAAAAACTTGAAGCAGGGGAGAACAGCATTACCGTTCTCCCCTGGTGCTGATATTATTTGCCTGTGTTCAGGAAATTCTGCGTGAATACGCTGTCCGGAATCGGCTTGTCGAGAACAATGGCATATTTACCGTTAGACTCGAGAGCTGCAATGCGGGTGGCGTGGCCTGTCTGAACATTCGTAAGCAAGTCGGAAATGGGGATATTATACCCGTTAATATTTTCCAGCTTTTCGACAGTCAGCACCTTTACAAGCTCCCCGCTTTTTTTGTCGTACATTTCTGCGTAAACAGGGATATATGTTTTTTTGTCGATCCACTGAATGCGGTACTTGTACTGCGCTTTCGGCATTGTTTTGTCTGTCGGTGTGGATTTGATTTTCCAACAGTCAAAGCCGTTCTTCGTTTCCTCGCCGAGCAGTTCGTGTGTATCGTCGTCAATCTCGCGTGTCGCCATATCGTCATATGAAGCATCGGTGCCTGTGAACGATTTGTCCCCTTCGCTTGAATTTACGCGGCGTGTCGTCCGCAGTGCAGGCATGTAAATCCACTTGTCGTCATCCTTTCCCTTGTTTTCCATCTGCAGGAAACGGATATTGATGTTTGATTTATTTGTACTGTTTTTAAAGATGATGATAAGGTCGGATGTGTCAGTCTTTTCATTATGCCGTCCGAATTCTTCCACGACGCGGCTTTCTTCTACTGTGCCGTTTTTCTGGATAAGATCCATCTTCACCATTGAATGGTTAAAGTCCGGTTGCTTTACGTTGAGTGCTTTCTGTACGATTGAACGTCCGTCTTCCGCGAATACAGTTCCGGCTGCAGCCAGTATCAGTACCGCTGCAGCAGCTTTTTTCAGTAATGTTGTTTTCATAAGAATCTCCTTAATATAGTTTGCTTGTGCCGCAGTTTTTTACTGCGGCAGTTGTAAATTCAGTTTTCCGTGTTTTTATCCGGTGTTTTCTGTCTATTCTTCTGTTCCCTTGGGCGGATGAATTTCGGGTCATACGCTGTGAGGATTCCTGGAATGACAGTCATGGCTAGCGCAGAGCTTGTGAACATGACTATGGCAACGAGGATACCGATGAACTGCAGAACGACGAACTTTGAGAAATACAGCACAAGGAATCCCAGTCCTACTGCAAGCGCGTTTGTGATGATCCCCACGCCGCTTTTTTTGAATGTTCGTCTTGCGACAAGTTCTACGTCGTTACTCTTTGCCCGTTCCGCGCGGTATGTCTCCATAAAGTGGATTGTGTAGTCTATTCCGACACCGACTGCAACCGATGCGATGATGCTTGTGACAAGATCAAGGTTGATGTGAGCAAAGCCCATGACCATATAGTTCAGGATGATTGCAAATGCAAGCGGTATGGCACCGAGCAGTCCTGCCCAGCCGGAACCGAATGCGAGTGCTATTACGATGAACACACTGGCAAGAGAGATAATCAGGCTCTGCATCTGGCTTGAAACGACCATGTCGGTCATTGTGTATTCAAGTTCTCCCGGGCCGGTGAATTCGAGCGTATAGCCGGCAGGGAAATGCCGCTCTGCATATGCTTTTGCATCTTTGATAAGTTCACCCATCTCTTCCGTACTGTGGGAACGGAACTGAACCTGTATGCGGATGCACGACGGCTGCAGTGCGTTGTTTGAAAAGCGGTCGAGTGAGCCCGAGAACAGAAGAAGGTACTGGGAAACAAGGTCCGAAAGTTCCTCACGGCCTGCTGCCGGATATTTTTTTGCATCGTACGGAATCTCATAGTATGCAGAGCCGTTGTAGTTCAGTTTTTTCTCAAGCTCATTTACGATTTCCGTCACGGAAGCCGTACGTCCGCCTGCGTCGGCATACGCATCCGCAAGCATTTTAAGACCGTCTTCAACAGTCATAGGCTGTGCAAGTTTCTGCGAATACGCAATGTTGGGATCGACATAGTCAGAGGGAACGGACGCAGGTGCTGGTGCTGCTGTATCTGCAGTGCCGAAATCTGTTCCGAAGTCACTTCCAAAGTCTCCGCCGAAATCGGATCCGACTCCCGTTGCTGCGGCCTGTTTGGGGACTGCAGCTGTTTGTGCAGCGGTGGAAGAAGGAATGTGCATCACTTGATTCATCCGTTTGATGAATGTGGTAAACGAAACTATTTTACCAATACTGTCGTATTTTGAATCAAGATATGTCTGCATCTCATCAACCGGTTCAAGAATATCAGGGCTTGTCATGCTTCCCGGAGCCAGGACAGGTTCACCTTTCTCATCCTTTACGACATTACCGTTTTTATCTTTCTGAACGGGGCCCTTTACGAGCATATACAGGCTGTTTGTACCGGCAAAACGCTTGTCGACGTATGCAACGTCGCGGCGCATTTTGCAGTTGGCAGGGAAGTAATTAATGAGTGCTGTATCGACGTGCAGTTTTGAAAGTCCGATTCCCGAAAAGAGGACAATCAGGGCGCAGAATAAATACAGCCGTGGTTTGCTGCCGCAGAAGAAATGATAAATGCTGTAAAGAACTGACTGCTCTTCTGTGCTGCTTCCTGTTTTTCGTGCAGCTCTTTCGGAAAGGCGGTTCGTGTGTGCTTCCATCTTTGTGCGGACTTTGTTTGTAAGATGTTCCATTCCCTTTGATTTATGCCCGACTTTGCTGAGCGGTTTTACCATGAGAAGTGCCGGAATGAATGTCACGGAAAGAAGCAGTGAGAATGCAATGCCGAGCGCCGTAAATATTGCAAAACTGTGGAGCGGAGCAATCGGACTTGATACGAGCGAAATAAAACCAAGGACGGTAGTCAGTGCAGCAAGGAATACAGCAACCCATACGTCCTTGAGACCTTCCATGATGATTTCTTTGTGTTTCTCTTTTGTAAGCGTCCCTGTGAAATTATCAAGCGCAATGTAATAATGCGTAAGCATGTGGATGCCGTATGCGGAACCGCATGCAATGAGAGCAACAGGGATAACGCTTGTAACAATAGTGAACGTAAAATGGAGCAGGGACATAAAACCGCACGTCCAGATTGTCGCCATCAGCACCGCAATAAGAGGAAGAAACGTACCGTCAATTGTTTTAAAGCTGAGAAAGAGCGTAATAAGAACGACAATGACAACAAGCGGAATAAGGCGCTCAAGGTCACTCATCATGAAATTCCGCGAACTTTCCGTAAGAACGGGATCTCCGTAGTAAATGACGTTAAGCCCGCTGTCTTTTGTTTCCTTCTGCGTTATTTCACGTATCTGATCCAGGATTTTCTGGCGGACGACTTCATCCGATTCCTGCTTTTTGGTCAGATCCGGATGATTGTTTGCTGCGAGCGTAATCTGCATCTGTGCTGCATGTCCGTCATCTGAAATGATGACACGATTGTACATATCGCTCCAGCTTGCAATGTTCTGCTTAACGGTATTTATCTGCTCTTCGGTAAGCTGCGGATACAGACCATCCTCACCGCGCGCAAGTCCGATAAGATTTCCTGCCACAAGTGCATTGTCTTTTCCGTATATGTAATCAATGTTCGTGAGTGAATCGACTCTGTCGACATTGTCCAGTTTTTCAATCTGTGTCGTAATTCTGTCGATTATGGCAATATTTTCCGGAGTAATGATGGATCCTTTGTCAGATTCAAGTGAGACTCCAATGACAACGGTGCTGCCGTACGTATCCTCTGTTTCGATGAGACGTTTGTACGACGCGTGCTTCTGCGGGAAGAACTGCCTGACAGAATTGTTTAGTTTGACATCCTTGAGTTTGTACCCAAGTACGCCTGTAATTCCAAGGCATATAATGATAATTGCCCAGGGATGTTTGAAGAAACGATGCATAAAGTAAAATCCTCCTGCCTGCTTTAATAAGTCAGTATTTGTTTATTTAGTTCAAAGGTTTAATAACTTAAACGAATGAACTTATAAACGAAATATACTGGAAATAATACTAAAGGTCAATATTTTTAAACTGATTTATTATGTCCGCGTTTTTCATTTGACAAGATAAAACTCTGCTAATATGATTAAACTAATTAACGAATTGATTTGGGAAGTTGTAAACTATGCTGGAAGAAATGATAAAAGACGAAATAAAAAAGATACGCGAAAAATTCCTCATCTGCGGTCCTTATATGCTTACGCTCGGTGATGAGATGCGTCAGCGCATTTTGCTTATACTTGCGGAAGCCGGAACGGACGGTATTGACGTGGCAGACATTACTGCCAGAACACACCTTTCACGTCCGGCAATTTCTCACCATCTCAAAATACTGAAGGATACAGGTATGATTACGAGCCACAAAAAGGGGACTCAGGTGTACTATTTTATCTACATACAGAATACAATTGACAGATTGAAAGATCTTCTTTTATCGATTGAAAAACTGGTTTCCGGAATAGATATGGAGTCAATCAAGGAAAAGGCCCCATGGATGATTGCAGGGGAGGCCGACGGCGGCAGTATACAGTAATATATTGTGGCTTTTCCCTAGTGACACTTTTGTCATAATATGATAGGTTATGGATATGAGATTTACGCGAAGAAGTGGAATATTGTTTCATCCGACATCTCTGGCCGGAACCCCAGGTATTGGCACGCTCGGGAAGGGCGCGTATAAATTTGCTGACTGGCTGCACGAAGCTCATCAGACATTATGGCAGATACTGCCGCTCGGCCCGACCGGGTACGGGGATTCACCGTACGCATCGTTTTCAACGTTCGCCGGGAATCCGCTGCTTATAGATCTTGACATGCTTGCCGGAAAAGGCTGGGCAGACAAGGCCGATATCATCCCTCCCGGCTATATCACTACTGACGGCAAAATTGATTTCGGTTCTGTCGTCTGGTGGAAAATTCCCGTTCTGTTTACGTGTGCCGGATATTTTCTCATGCATTGTTCAAAGGTCGACCGTACGGCATACGAAGTGTTCAAAAACGATAATGCCGCCTGGCTTAACGGATATGCCGATTTTACAAGCATCAAACAGTATTACGATGAGGAAGCACGCAAAGCAGGGATCAGCGGCGTAAAAGGGATGTGGAATTCATTCTGGCCTCGTGACCTTGCATCCTGTAACCCTGCTGCTGTCTCAAAATGGGACAGCGGTCATACACTGGATATCGAAAAAATCAAAGTAATACAGTTTTTCTTTGCTGAGCAGTGGTTTTCCCTCAAAAGATATGTTAACTCACTCGGTATAGACATAATCGGTGATATTCCGATTTTCGTGGCACCGGATTCTGCAGATGTCTGGGCCAGCCAGCAGTTCTTTCAGCTTGATGCGCACGGGGTGCCTGAAAACGTAGCCGGTGTTCCTCCTGATTACTTTTCTGCGACAGGCCAGCTGTGGGGCAATCCGCTGTACGACTGGAAGGCGATGAAAGCAGATAATTATTCATGGTGGAGCGCGCGCATAGGCCGTATCCTCCAGCTTGTCGACTGCGTGCGTATTGACCATTTCCGCGGCTTTGAGGCGTACTGGTCAATTCCTTACGGAGAACCGACCGCGGTAAACGGGGAATGGATAAAAGGTCCCGGAATTGATTTGTTCAATGCAATAAAAAAAGCGCTCGGCGACATTCCCATTATTGCAGAAGATCTCGGCGTAATCACGGACGAAGTCCGTGCGCTCCGCGACACCTGCGGGTTCCCCGGCATGAAAGTACTTCAGTTTGCGTTCGATCCGAAAGAGGCGGGCAGCGAAGGCATGAAAAACTCATTCCTTCCGCACGAGTACGACACGGCAAACTGCGTCGTTTATACAGGAACGCACGATAACGATACAATGCAGGGCTGGCTTGAAAAGGCATCTGACAAGACAGTGCAGCTTGTCGCAGAATATGTAACCGGCAGGGAAATGACAGAAACAGAAGCGCGCAGTATGGCAGCAGACAGAGAACTCTGCGCCCGCATGGTGCAGACAGCAGTTGCTTCCACAGCCGTCTACGCGGTTGTCCCCATGCAGGACATTCTGCAGCTTGACAACTGCGCACGGATGAACGTTCCGTCAACGACAGGCACGAACTGGTCGTGGCGTATGGACAAAGATGCCCTCACGGAAAAGAACGCCGCACATCTTGCCTTTCTGAGCGCTCTGTACGGCAGGAATCTGAAATAGGCAGACTGCAGGAGAATTTCAGGGATTATTCGTTAAACCAGGTTCTGAGGCAGCCCTGGCAGTTATGCAGCTTGAACTCCGTAATGCGATACTCCTGAATTCCCGCCTGAACAAGCGGGTCATCCTTACAGAATTTTTCAATATCATCGCTTTTAACAACGATAATGCCGCCGCCAGTTCCTGGCTTAGGCCCGGAAACAAGAATTGAGCCGTCCTCGAATCCTGCTTCAAGATACGCAAGATGTGCATCAATCGCTTTTTGCAGTTCATCTTTTCCGGGAAGATTTTCTGCAAACGAACCTTCCAATACGTAATATTTCATTTTACTGCTCCTTTACAATGTCTGTGTCTTGCCATGTTTATACGATATTCACCAGTCCGGGCGTATTGCAGCAAAGTGATGCAGGCAGGCGAAACCACTACAGTATTTTTTTTACATACACCGTATCAAGATTTTCGTCATTTATATTTTTATAATAATTTATTTTATATTTTTCGCAGACAATCCTGTCCTCAATCTCCTTTACTGAAGGGGTGTATATAAATACGCCACCTTCTTTGAGTGATTCAAGTATTTCCAGATATTTTTCCTCATACTTTATTCGATTACAATCTGTATTAATTAATGATCTTCTCAAATGATTTGAAAACGACATGTGGGCAATTACCGTTCCCCATGTATTTTTCAGGAAACTGTAATCGAACCAGTTGCTGCACAGTATTTTTATGTCGTCAGACATATACTGATCCAGCCCGTATACCTGCGAATATCCGCTGCTCCGCAATGCTTTTACCAGTTCATAATTCTTTCCGCAGCCGATATCAATAACAGGTTCTGTTAACCGGTTTACGTCCGTTCGCAATATCTGACTCTGGAACTTTCCGCTGTATTCCGCGCATGGAATAAGTATTTGATTAGTAAGATCATCATATTCATTTGATTTTATTGCCAGTATCAGTCTCTGCCTGTGTGCGCCCACAATGCCGCATAACTGCTCATAGGAATATTTTTGGCATCCTAATACCCGTAAATTACGTATCAATTCTCTGTATACATCATTTACCGCATTCATTGTTTTATTTGACAATGATATATACTGATTGTTCTGAACACATTCTTTGACAAATTGATTATATAATAATCCTGAAAACGACTGTATCTTTTCATCCGTGTCAATTTTCTGATAAAGAACAATGTTATCTGTGATTAGTTTTATTATCCGCTCTTCAGTCTCTTTACTCTGCAGATACTGTATGACATTCTTCATATTTTTCCTGCGCTGTTTTTACTATTTACTTTATCCGTATTTTCATGCCCGTGTTGTATATCCTGAAAGCCATGCAGCCCGCAAATAATCCGCATGGCTTTCAGAGTAAAAAGAGATACTATTCAATCATTGGCGCTTTTTCAGTACTCTCTATACCTTTCACTTTATCATCGTAGTATGTAAAAGCCGCAGCCCATGAGCCGACTTTAGCATAGGCCCAGGGAAGATAAAACCCGACAGTTATTATGGAAAGAAGAGCCTGTCCCCAGATAAGTAAAAAACCTTTTTTTACGGGGCCTTCAAACCCGAGCGTTCCTTCTTCTGTCTCATCATCAAATACTCTCACTCTGTTGATGAAGTATCTGTATATTTTTAAATATGCAGCAGGGAAGTATATACCGACACAGAGGACAGTCAGTAACACCTGTCCCAATATATATCCGCATGTGTTCCAGAATTTTGCAGCAAGGCATATTTTTTTATTCCGCCACTGGATATTAATATACCATTTATAAAGCAGATACAGAAATGGTATATACATGATACATGCTAAACCATATATGATGATGGAGATTTTTACAGAGAAAGAAAAACCTGTACTTTCTCGAAATGAATCATTAAAACTTAAAAAAGTCATTAAAGCAATCAGGGCAATAAGAGGAAGTGTTAACGAAAGTAAGATGTACTTAAATAACTTACCGCCTTTACCAATGAAAGAAGGAGGTGCTTCATTGAAACTTACTTCTGAAACTATATATGCGAAATAGTTCCGCATAAACCAGGGAAGATAAATTGTTAATGTTATAATGCTCAGCAGCGTTCCCTTTATTGTAATTCCAAGCAGTGTACTGATTTTACCTTTAAAGCTGAATGCCTTTCCCCTGATTGCCAGCTTGCTCAGCATTATTCTGAGAAATACTATGGTGAACGCTGGATATGCGAAAAGCATCATAATTAAAAATACTACCGGCAATAGTATACTTTCATATTTTCCGGACTGCGTATCCGGGGATGTCCTCCAAGGCAGTACCAGCATCGGTATATAAAAAATCATAAACAATACCCAGAAAACAAAGAAAGGAACACTCCAATCCTTTCCTTTTAAGGTAAACTCAAAATTTGATTTCATATCAACTCCTTGTATAATAATATGACTGCCTTTCCTTGTTCTGAATGCTCTGCATAAAGAACGTATCATTCTCAGCGTAGAGACTATATCTTTTGATAAATCTTTTCGCGGTAGTAACGCGTTATTGTTTTGTTTCTCAGGTCAGGAAGCATATTTTTGATGAGTACCAGTATACAGGATATACGAAGAATTTTCTATACATTGTACAAGGTAAAAAGAAGATACTTTCATATTCTGTATATCTGTTGTGTCTGAAAAATAATTATGGCTGGTGCGAAAATAAAAGTGCCGTATGGCATTTTTATTAATTTTATTTTTTTGAGATTTTAAACATATGTGTATTTTTGTACATCAGATAATCAGTAAAAACAATGTGTATGGACGGGAATATAATAATAATTACTACATCAACTCTATAAAAAATGCTTTCAGATAGAAAATAATAACTGCTATAATGCGGCGTTCTCCCGGCAGTATGTCCGGCAAGCTTTACCTGAAAATTTCAGCTATAAGGTTTTATCGAATAATGAAACAATCAAAAAAATTAACGGCGGGTACCTGTTCTATTGTGAAGAAAACGATGAATTCAAAGAAAGTGTTAACAGTTTTGTCCGAAATATGGACTGAAACTGCCGCTGCACGGGACCTGCTTATAAAGTACTGTTTCCGGTTCCCGGCTATGGCTGTGAACTGCGACCGGTGCCGTTTATACACATTTTGTTTTACGCTCCAGAACAAAATGTGCAACCCTTACAGTGCCATCCATTTCTATTCTGTCTATGACAAAACCGCATTTATTTACATAAAATTCAATATTCTGAATTTTATCAAGAGGAGTGACTAATGAAAATTCTTTCCAATCATTATAATAATTCTTTGCATACTTAACCGCTTCAGAGCCTATGCCCTTTCTCTGATATTCCGGCACAACGCAAAGGCAGCCTGTATAATATTTATTGTCTCCGTTATCCTTTACAGACAAGACACCCACCGGAACCTCATTGTATTCTATTACTGTTTTCGGAAATTCCGTAATTGATTTCCGCATATCAATCACTGATTTTCCGTACGCAGGACATGTTCCATATTTTATGTAATCTTCATAAAACGCTGCATTATATATTTTTATGAGGAGTTCTGCATCTTCTACAGTTGCGTTGCGATAGTTCAATTCGTTTTTCATAACGGCTATAATACACTCAGATTCGAATAGTGTCTATTTATTCAGCAGCGGCATTGCCTGAAATGTGCGGATGAATTATATTTTTATGTATCTTTACTGTTATGCATGAATTTTGAACTCAGAATAGATACTGGCAGTTTTGCTGCTGAAGGACAGGTGAATCGTGAAAAAAATATTGGCTGGTATACTGATTTGTATTGGGACGGCCCGGATATATGCCGAAGGAATATATGCAAGAGTTAAAACGAAATCTGATATTTACCGGGACTACCCGCAGACTTGCAGAATTCTGACGGCAGCGGAAAATGAATGCGTTATGATAGAAACAGCAGAACAGGCGCATTCCGAGGATGACTCTTATTGGGGCTTTGATATTCTCGGAGACAAATCATCAATAAGGGTCATTTATAAAGGGACTCCGGGATATATTGATTTTCATAATTTAAAATCGATACATGATGACTGTGCAGATATGCTGCATGCATATACCGATAAAGTTCTGGTGCCGGTAAACTATTGCGATGTTTTATACAGGCAGGATATCAAATATATAGAAGATAGAGATCCGTTCGTGGCAAAATATGAGCAGTATATAAAATATAATTTTGTCGATGACATACACAGGCAGTGGTATTTTAATTATCCGGTAAATTATTCATTCTGCAATGATGTCTGTTTTCAGTTCAGCGCGGTTCCCGCACGGTATTATCTTACGGGATTCATCGTTAATGCCGGCAAAGAATCATTTACCTGTGTAATAGATTCAAATTTTGATCAATTTGGTTTATATGATAACATGGCGAAATATGCTGTCGGGGGCAGATATACATTCAACTACAAAAAAGACGGGGATTATGTTTCCGTTTTTGACGGGACGGAAAAAATATTTGACGGAGTGTATATAGACAAAAAGACGTGGAATTATATGTACTATTTTATAACCAGAAAGCAGAATCAGGCAGCATACAATACGTATTTTTCACCGGAAAACAGAAAAAAGATTATCTGGCCGCTTCATGCAGACGGTCTGTGTGATTATAAATGAAAAATATGTGAAGCAGCTGAAATAAGACGTTAAAAAGTGTACAGTGAATGCCGGATACGTTCTCTCTGGTTGGGGTATACTCGATGAGAAAGGAGTTGTTCAGTTGGAATGGGTTGATAAAATGAATCAGGTTATCGGCTATGTTGAAAATCATCTGTGCGGTGAAATCGACACAGATAAGATAGCCGGAATTATGGCGTGTCCGTTTGCAATATTTCAACGTTTTTTTGTTCAGGTAACAGGAATTCCGTTGTCTGAATATATCAGACGGAGAAAGCTGACTTGTGCTGCATATGAACTTCAAAACACCAGTGAAAGGATTATCGACATTGCGATAAAATACGGCTATGAATCTGCCGACACATTTTCTGTTGCATTCAAGCGCATGCATGGCGTTGCGCCCAATATGGCCAGAAAACCTGAAACAAATTTGAAATTCTTTTCCCGCCTCAACTTCACACTCATCATAAAGGGGGTATTTGAAATGGACTATCAGGTAGCAGAGCGGAAATCTTTTAAAGTTGTCGGAAGAAGGCTTGTCACACCGGAAGGCGGCGGAACATGGGCTGTATGTAAGGCTGACGGCAGTTACGAAAAAATCCAAAGCTTCGGAAAGGCTGGACAGGAAACACTTGGTTTATGTTTCGGATTTGACGCAGAAGGACGCAATGATTACATGGTCGGCATAGAATGTGCAGCTGATCATCAGGGGTTTGACAGTTACATGTATCCCGATTTACAGTGGCTCATATTTTCTGCAGAAGGAAAAATATCGGAAAATGTTCTGGGAAATACATGGAAACGGATTCATGAAGAATTCCTGCCGCAGAGTAAATACAGACAGTCTGGCTATCCCACAATAGAATCATATAAAGAGTGGAATCTTGCATCCGATACATGTACCGTGGAAATCATGATTCCCATTGAATAGACGATTCCGGCGTATTCAATGCCGGATGGCTGGCGGCCGGATGGCTTATCCGGAATCAGGGCAGCTGGACTGCGGGCAGCCCGAGGCGGTGATTCGTGATTTTATATACAGGTTCCCTTACACAGACAGTAACTGCCTGTGACTTGTACAGGAGCCGGACATGACGTACGCAGGTATTGCGCATGTACTATGCGGACTCCGGACAAGTCATAGATAAGAGCTGCGCATGTACTACGCAGTATCCGGATAAGACATGAACTACAGCTGTCTGTGCAGCATACAGGCTTTGTCCATGTACATGCACAGAACTTGTGCATGTCATACGCAGAACTTGCGTATGTACATAGACAATCATTGCGTAAGTAATGCGCAGACATTGTGCATGTACGTATATACTTTTTCCTGAAATTAAAAAAGTTATTCGGTTATAGTTCCTTTATCGTCAGGTCGGCCTGTCATACGTACAGCGCTGCATGTTTGTGATAATGATCATGTGCTATTTCCGTATATTCAATGTTTTGCCAGGCAGGCAGATATACAAAATTTTCGTCAATCGAATAAAGTTCCCGTTCCCCCAGTATTCGCTGTACAGAATGTTCTGCCGCCTGCTTAATAAGTATCCGGTTAAAATCGAATGTTTCCTTTTCGTATCCCTGTGCAGGAGACGGAAAGCCTGTGGTATTAATGGTATCCATAATAGTAGTACTATAAGTGTGTATACTGGCTGAGTCAATATATATTTTTATAGAGATTGGAGAAATAGTTACTGAATATAACTGTTTTTCTGAATAGATGTGTTAAACTAAGAATAATTACATGGTTCCTTCAATCGCTGTACCTGTTTATTGAATCATTCTGCATGGAACCGAAAGTTCTGCAGCCTGTTTCGGCGGCGCGGAGCTTCTTTTATTTTTTATCTGCTTACATCAATGCTTTTTGCCATTGGTGCATTGGGGGAAAATATATACTGAATTACATTTTAAAGGAATGGTATAGCTTGCATCGAAAAAAATAATTGTTTACACAGAAAAAATATATAATCGATGTCGGAAAGCTGTACTGCCGCTGTATGAGAAATGAATTTCATTTTTTGGATTAATAAGGAATTATAGTTATCATGGAGGAATAGCTTATGATCAATTTTAATCTTTCTTTTTTTCCACTTGTGGTTCTTTCATTAGTTAATTTTGTATTAAGCTGGATTTGGTATTCACCATTACTGTTTGCAAAACCCTGGATGAAGGCTTTGGGAATAGATGAAAAACATGAAATGAGTGAAGCAGAAAAAAGAAAAATGTCATTTCTTTTTATTTCCGGTATTGTTTCCTCCTTTTTGTTTGTTTCTGTACTAATGATAATAATAAATAGTTTACAGATAACAGACTTTATTAAAGGAATGCTGGCAGGTTTTATTGTGTGGATAGGTTTTGTAGTTACGCATAGTCTTAATACGCTTTGGGAAGGAAGAAAATTAAAGGTATTAATAATAAATAATGGTTTATTTTGTTTAACGTATATTCTTTTTGGTGGAATTATTGCAATCTGGCAATAAACAACATGTACAAACTAATTAACCTGAATCAGCAAATGCACGAACCATTAAGGAAAGTATTATTTAGGAGGTTTGTTATGGATCACATAGCACATGCCTGGATTTGTTTACGGGCAATTCAATATCTTGAATCTACTCATCCTGAGTTTCCTTTTTTAGATTTGCTGAAAGACAATATTCGTGATTCCTATATTGCTTGCTGGCTCCCTGATAAAAATGATTCAAAATTAGGAGGAGGCGATGTCGATAACCATATTTTTAAATTAGAAAAAATGGAAAAACGTGATAAGCGGTTTGTCGTTTTGAAAAAAGATTTAATAAATAAGCTTGGTTATAACAGAGAAGTGATAAAATACCTGGAAGACGACAAAATATTAGATACTACATGGTGGCAAGAAGCATATAAGGCAAATCCAAAACCGGGGGAGCATATTCCGAATCGGATAGATGCTTTTGTTACGACAATTAGCGATTTAATAATTCTTGGCGATACAAATATTCAAAATAAAATAAATAAGAAAAGAGTGTCTGAAATTAATCCAAAGGTGTGTACAAATGAAACTCAATTAGCAACATATTTTTATATGGTTAGTCATTTTGTTTCAGATACATGTATGCCTTCTCATTGTGATGCTCGTCCTTTTAATAGCTACAGTAAAGGTTATCATAATAAAATGGAGATGGATTGGTCTAAGACTATTGGGGGAAAATTTATTGAAAAATTATATTCAAATTCAAATGTGGATACAATTGTTTCTGAGTCATTGGTTGTAGACAATGAATTAGAAATAAAAATGCCTGAGAAACTGGGGTTTTCCGATAAAAAAGTAATTAATACTTATGATCTATGGGAGGAATTTGTATTAAATTGTAGAGCCTTCTTTGCACTTAATTATTCATTGATTCCAAACGATGCGAATGATATTAAGTATTCTGATTTAGAAAAAAATAAAAAAAATATTATTTCACATATATGTTTACAGGATGCCGTATATAATACAGCACTTGTCTGGTATTTTATTGGCGATAGATTTGTGAATTAGAGATGCCTGACAACTGCTTCAACTTTGTAATTTTTTTGCATGTTTTGTGTCGTTCGCTTTGCGACCGGTGTTGCGGGTTAAACTAATGTTAGGTGGGAGCCTTCGGCGTGGAGGAAAATATGAAGAGTATTATAAAGATATTTGTTGAATTAATAATTATATATATTTTTTTTACTTCATGTCAAACAATATCAAAAAATCCATACCAAAGAATTGAAGTAAAGACTGTTAATAATAGAAATCTATATCTTATGTGTTCAAATAAATCAGATCTTATTATTTTTATCAACGGTAGTGGTATGAATTCTGTACTAGGTGTAAAAGAAGGAGGTAAATGGAAAAGTGTAGAATTTCCTTATTTTATTACTAAAACATATAAGGATACATATGATATTGCAATTCCCGAAAAGCTTAATTTTACACTTGGTGAGAATTGTGTGCGTAATATTGAAAAATTAAAAAATTATACCGTTGAAGGATTGGTTACTGCATATACACAAACGATTGATGGTTATTTAGACGTAAAAAATTACAATAACGTCATTCTTTTTGGCATTTCTGAAGGTGGTTTGCTTCTGCCTAAAATATATAATAATTTGCAAAATAAAACGAAAATAGAAAAAATAATAATATGGGGAGCTGGGGGCTATAGCCAATATGATTGTTTTAGAATAGTTGCGAATAGTGCTGTGCCGATGCCTGAAGAATATAGAGCGGAATGTTCAAAAATATTCCAAGTAAGTAAGGCTGTTGAAAAAGATCCATATTCAATGAACAAGCTCTATTTAGGTTGGCCATATAACCGATGGAGTAGTTTTTTTGATTATCAACCGATTAAAGAATATGACTTAATCAATATACCAATTCTTTTTGTGCAAGGATTATATGATTACAGTAGCCCTGTTGAATCGGTCAAATATATTCAGGATATATATAGTAATAAACAATACAAATACATGTTTTATAAAATGGGACATGTTCCTGATGATGATGATGAAATAAAAAAAATACTTTTTGATATTAATTCATGGATAAAGGGATAGTCATCGACCAACAGGACTGCCTTTTTTTTCTTGTACATATTCGGCGTTCGCCTTTATGTTCTTCAATTGCAGGATCAGGCTGCTTTCACAGCAGGTGGAAACCATATAAAAAGGTACTATGAGCTGTATTTAAAACATCCTGTATCCGACAAATATATTGTTGAAAGCATAATTCCCATTGAATAAAACAGGAATATCCTGATACACTTCTGTGTAAGAGCATAGGGCAGTTCTGAAAACTTCGGTTTTTAGAAGTTCTCTATAATACTGGTATCTGGCAGTATAAAGACTGTATTTTAAACGGGGGAATCGTATGGGATGTAATCACAATGGTACCGGACCTGCGGGTGCAGTATACGGAATCGGTTTTATTGGCGCAGTTGTTTACTTTCTTTCTCATGCCGCAACTTTCTGGCTTGGTGTACTAGGCTTTCTGAAAGCGATTGTCTGGCCTGCATTTCTGGTTTACGGACTGCTGAACCATATAGGAATGTAGCCGGAGCAGTTTGAAAACAAATCAACAGGGGGAGTCTGCAGTTATGGATACTAAAACAGCGGAACGCTTTAATATACTGGGGAGCTTTCTTGGAAAACGAGACGTTCCGGAACTTACAGCTGATACGCTGCAGGAAAAGTATGGGTTCAGGGCTGCAGATGTAATGGTCCTTTTCGGCGGTAGTATTCTTGCCGGTGGAGATGTACTGGCGCAGGCGATGCGGAACACTATTGCAAAAAAATATGTTATTGCAGGAGGCGCCGGTCATACGACAGATACGTTACGCCTGAAAATGAAAGAGGCCGTTCCGGGGATGAACACAGACGGAATGACGGAAGCTGAGCTCTTTTCCGGATATTTGCAGTATAAATATCATCTGCAGCCTGATTTTCTGGAATGCAGATCGACAAACTGCGGAAATAATATTACATATCTGCTTGATTTACTGGAAGAGAAGGGTGTGTCATTCAACAGCATTATTCTGTGTCAGGATGCGCCGATGCAGCTGCGTATGGATGCAGTGCTGCGGAAGTATGAGCCGGATAAAATAATAATTAATTACGCGGCATATACCGCAGAGCTGGTAATAAAAGACGACAGGCTGGAATTTAAAAAGGATACAGCCGGCATGTGGATGCCTGAAAGGTATATCACACTGCTGATGGGAGAGATTCCAAGGCTGTCGGACACGAAAGAAGGATATGGGCCGCAGGGCAAAAAGTTTCTTGCACATGTGGGCATACCCGAAGAAGTATATCTGGCCTTTACGGAATTGAAACAATATTACGGTGCTTCTATAAGGAATGCCGATCCGTTATATGCGTCATAGAAGTGAGCCTGTATAAACAGCAAAATTATTTAATATTAAAGGATAGAGCATGATAACACTCAGTTTTATACTTACCGCACTGGTTGTAGTCCTCATCCCCGGAACAGGTGTAATATACACCATAAATACGGGATTGTCAAAAAATGCAAAATATGCCGTGGCTGCGGCGGTTGGATGTACGTTCGGTATTGTACCTCATATGGCAGCGTGCATTCTGGGACTTTCTGCAATAATGAATATGAGTGCAAAAGTCTTTATGGTAATAAAATATGCAGGAGCGGCATATCTTTTGTATCTGGCATGGAAGACATGGACAACGGCAGGCAGTATAGAATTCGGCAGGGATACCATTGCGCCGCAGTGCATACATGTTGCCGCAAAAGGGATTGTGCTGAACTTGCTGAACCCGAAACTGACCCTGTTCTTCCTTTCTTTTCTGCCTCAGTTCATACCTGCAGGGGCAGAAAACAAAACGCAGTGCATGATTATATTGAGCCTCATCTTTATGGTGATGACGCTGGTACTGTTTACCGGGTACGGGTTACTTGCCGCAGTAATCAGGAATCTTGTTGTACAGAGGAAGAGCATCATGAAAAATGTCGGGCGCGGTTTCGCATGCATCTTTGCAGGACTTGCCGTAAAACTCGCGCTTGAAGACAGATAGGCTTACGCATCGGAACGGGCAAATGCATTTTTCATGAGACAGCTTGATTCAAACAGAACATTGTTCAGCACCGTCTGTGATTCCTTTTTGAGCATGGCTGTCGTTTCACCATTTGCCTTTTCGCAGAGCGCCGTCTGTTTTGCAGTGTCGTGTTCCGCAGCCAGAAGCCCGTCGTATGAATTAATAATCTCGTGTCCCTGTGACTGCACCGCCTGCTGATACTGTTCGATATGAGAAAGGCATTTGCCGTAATGCGCGTCGGAGAGCGCCGCAATGAGCCTGTTTGTCCAGTAAAAATTTTCCGTTGAAACTTCTTCCGTTGTGTTTGAAAGATACTCAGGCGTGGTATTGCAGTTCGCGTAGAACGGCACCAGTGCGTTAAACACATTCGAACTGAACGCAAGCCATTCAATAGTGCTGCCGTACTGCGGGCCGTATGGGCGTATCTGGAACAGTGCCATGAAATCGTTGCGGTTTATTCCGATTGCCCTGAACGCACCGCGCTGTGAAGGGTCTCCGTACGCTGCATACGGATCGTACGGTGTGCCCTGAAAGTGTGACGATAAAACGTACTTTACATCCTCGACGGTTATTTTCTTTTCGGGCTTTCTGCACCACGGAATGTTGTCGGATGCGGGTGTATATTCTGCATCAGGTCCGTCCCACACTGATGTATGCGGATTAAAATACCGCTCCATAAACCACGCGCGCGGTGTGTTATAGACGTGGTCCGCATCGTCGTGGCTTCCGAACGTATCCCGTGCATTAAAGCCGGTATTGGAAGGCACTGTTTTTCCGCTGTCAAGGTTAAGGTGGTTTACTGCGATAAAATCCGCGAGGTCGGCGGAGCACATATGGTTCTTCTGTTCTCCGAGCGCATCCTGAAGGTCAAAGTCGTCTATTCCCAGCTGATTTGGTATGACCGCGTATGCGTCGTCGGGAACGCGGCGTGCCATCCAGTGATGGCCTCCGATTGTCTCAAACCACCAGATTTCATGTACATCGGAAAATGCAATGCCGTTCATCTCATACGTCCCGTACTGCCCGAGCAGTGCACCAAGCCGTACCACACCTTCGCGTGCCGTGTGAATATACGGCAGCGTGATGACGACAATATCTTCCTCGCCGATACCGCCGGTTTTCTCAGGCTCGCTGTTTGTTGCTTCACAATACTTCACCAGCGGATCAGCTCCGAGCACACGTTCGTTCGACGTGATTGTTTCCGTAGCAGTCATAGTCACGCTGCTTTCATTCGCACCCCCTGCCGCCCATATGCCTTTTCCTTTTACCGCATTCGGCATTGCCGTATAACGCTGCGGATTTTCCGGAAGCCGGATCCGTACATGTGAAAGAACTGACGTGTATTCTTCCGGCTGATCTTCCGGCCGAATCACTACGAATTTTTTCGGCGTAAAGTGGCCTGAAGACGAATCGTCATTTCGTGCAATGAACGTTGAACCGTCGTACGTTGCGTTCTTCCCGACAAGAATTGTTGTACATGACATATTAGTTCTCCTGATTTCTCTGTAGCACAGAGTATATTGCAAACAGCATAAAATGTCAGAGGATTTTGCAGAGTGAGCCATACGGGAAAGACCCGCGCTTTTATAGATTGCGTCTGTCGCAAAAGATGAAAACAAGATATTTTTTTTATACAGACTTATTTCAGCTATGATTAAACATATTGCCATTCTTGAGTGCGGCTTTTTTAAATTCCATGGTATGGTACATAAAATTCCATGGCGTGGAATTTTATGATTTTGCCTGTCTTATTTATTCTTTGACTTAAAAAATAAAATACTTTTCAATATTAAAAAAATTGATTTACCATCAATTCCTGATATACCTGCAGCAACATTTTGTATTATAAAAATATTCAGTTATCCGCGTTATTTCTTTTCTTTTTTTCAGGTCTGTGCAAGATAAAATTTCCGATATCTGTTATAATACTGTAGGTACATAAATACAGATAATGATGAATCCCGAACTTTCCTGTCCGGGATACGGCAGGTTTGTCGATAGTATCCAGGAGGATAATATCATAAAAAAGGTAGCAATTATTGGTGCCGGAATTTCAGGGCTTTCTGCAGGCATTTATGCCCGGCAGAGCGGATTCGATGTAACTATTTATGAGAGTGATTCACTTCCGGGCGGGGCTTCGACCAGCTGGAAGAGAAAAGGGTATTTGTTTGAGGGGGGGGTGCACTGGCTGACCGGATCTTCAGATAAAACGCCGCTGAACAGGCTCTGGCGCGAAGTCGGCGCACTGGGCGGCAATGTAAAGGTCTATAACCGGGATATGTTTCAGGTGTTTGACTGGAACGGCAGAACAGTATGCCTTTATCGTGATCTTGAAAAACTCCGCCGTCATTTTCTTGAAATCTCGCCGGAAGACACAAAAGTAATCAACCGGCTGTGTACGGATATCCGGAAATTTACAAAAATAAGTATGCCTGTAACTGATATAAACGGTGTGCAGGTGAAGTACAAATCTTCCGTTCCGATGCAAATGCTGCTCGGCATGCTGCCTGTTTTACCTTCTATGCTGGTTTATTTTAACGAGACTGCCGGAGAATATATAAAACGGTTTAAGAGCCCTCTGCTGCAGATGATGATTAAGAATATTGTCGGTCCCGATTACAGTGCCGGTGCCCTGCTTTTTACGATTGCGACGCTTGTTTCCGGTGACGGAGGATATCCTGAGGGCGGGTCTGTCGGTATGGTAAAAAGAATGGCTGATTATTTTCAGCATCTGGGCGGTAGAATAATGTATAACACTGCTGTTGACAGCGTGTATGTCCGCAACGGCACAGCGGAAGGCATGCGTGTCGGTAATGAAACAATTCCGGCAGACGCGGTTATTGTTACCCGCGATACTCTTTCTGCCGTCGATACGTTGTTCAATCCTCCGCTTAAGGAACCGTGGACTAAGCGGATGCATAAAAATGTCGTGCCGCTTCTTAATACGTTTATCTGTGCGGGAGTGGAAGCTGATTTGTCCGGTCTGCCGGAAAGAATACAGTTCGTACCGGAGCATCCGTTTATATGCGGAGGTATACCACAGCCGATTATCCTGGTCTGCAATTATGCGGACTATGCAGGATATGCACCATCCGGCTGTACCGCTGTTACTTCATGCATCATCGGTGACAGTTATGATTTCTGGAAAGCATGCAGAGAGAATGGTACCTATAAATCGGAAAAAGAAAAACTTGCAAAAGCTTTCATACAGATACTGGCGGAAAAATATCCTCAGACTGCCGGAAAAGTTGCTGTCTGGGATGTAGCGACGCCGCTGACTTACGAACGGTATCTCGGTTCCTGCAGGGGGTCCTGGATGACAGTTCTGGGAAAGGGCTTGAAATATGAAAGTTATCCGTCAAAGCCGAAAAGTATAAAAAATGTTTATTTTGCCAGCCAGCGTCTGCGGAGTCCCGGCGGACTGCCTATTGCTGTTGATTCGGGACGAAGGGCTGTTCAGTATTTGTGCAGGGATGCCGGTTCTGTGTTTCAGGGGGATATTTAAAGACTGATAGTATGAGTGATACGACGGTGAACGGATGAAACAGAGAATACAATACATTTTTACCGGATATGTACAGGGCGTGGGATTCCGCTATACGGCTTTACATGCAGCTGTTTCGCTTGGCCTTACCGGATGGGTGCGTAACGAATATGACGGAAGCGTTACAATGGAAGTTCAGGGAGAAGAAACTGCGCTCAGGGCTGTAGTGGAACTGATTGAAAGGAATCCCGGTATAAGTGTCGACAAAGTACGTTCAGAAAATATTCCGCCCGATCCGGAAGAAAAAGCCTTTAAAATCCGGTATTGATCTATGCAGTCAGTTTTTCATCTTCTCATTCTGACAGATGAAAAACTGACTGTAAAATTTGATGCAAAATCAGAGAGAAAAACAGCAGTGTACTATTTTTCGCAGACAGGACATTTCCAGTTTGAGCCCTCAGGGCAGACCGGATGTGTGTTGTTGTGCAGTTTTTTATTTTCTCCGAAGTCATGATAATTTCTGCATTCCTTTTCAAATGCTTCAAGGGATGATAATGCATATGAATACTTGAATCTTTGATATTCTTTATGTTCTCCGATGTGTTTTTTGATCTGGCTGTTGATGTCTTCGTCCGCCCTGCCAATATATTCAACAATAAAACTGCCCTTTGTCTTTACATATCCCAGTGCATAGTTACCGGCTGATTTTTTAGTGATCTGTCCGTCGACATTCTCGACAGTAAAATCAAAAGATTGTCCCATGTTCAAACTCGCCATAGAAAACTCCTTGTTCGGAAATTACCTGTTCATAAAATAAATATCATCTGAATTGGCTTGAAAGAAGTGAATGGAAAAAGAAGATCAAGCAGCTCGAATAATATTAACGTTATTTCGTTATCATCGGCCTTTTTAGTGTCCGGATAATTTCTTTCCGGTAAATTCTTATTTAGTATAGAACTAAAACCGGGTATGGTCAACATAGCGGGTGTATATAAAATTGGTGCGTCAGAATTATAGTACACGCAAAGTAAATACAAGCTGTATACGTTTAAAAAAATAAAATGGGGCTGCCGGATTTTTCCGGAGCAGCCCCCGTAGAAAAATACTAAAACCTGAAAAGCAGCAATCCTGCTGTTAACGCGGAATGCGTTCTTCTCTTGAGGGAATTTCCGGGAAAGCCTGTGCTTTTCCGTTTTGATACCAGTATGCTACTGATGCTATATCATCAGCGCGCTCAAACAGGTGTTCGCCGTTATGTCCGATCTGCTGGATTGTTACTTTCAAATCGTGAGCAAAGCGGATCGGATCCATAATGTGCCAGCGGTACAGTCCGTGAGCCGGAACTGCATCATATCCGTATATTGGGACAGTACCGCTTGTTACACTGTGATACGGATATCCCATAAACGGTGTGTTGTACGTTGTTTCTTCTCTGCTTATATTCCCGTGCTGATCTTTTTCATAAAATCCCCATGCGCCGCCGACATAATCTTCCACACCCGTTCCGCAGATTGTGGGATAGTCTCTGTCCCCGTCGATATAGAATTTTATTTCGCCTTCGCCCCACCAGTACCGTTCAAGCGCTGTCCAGGCAAAATAGGTACCGACATACTGACCTTTGCCTTGTATGTTGTCTACGATAACATAATCTTCCCCGATGTTCGCATACTTTGTCCGGCGCCATTGTGCATAAAAATATGCGGTGTTTTCAGGTACAGGCTCCAGCGTGTAATTAACCGTGTAAAAAAAAGCATGGATAAGGCCGCCGTGCTGGTTTTCAATTGTAATGCGTGCATGTTTGCGAAACGGCATCGGAAAGAAGCTGTTAAATCCGCCGTACGGCGCAACAACAATCGGCATGGAATTCACCTGGCATTTAGCCGAAAAACCACAGCAGAAAAAATCTCCCAGAGGTGTTTCGACAGCAGGATTTTCATTATTGTCCCAATACATGCGCAGAATCAGATCGCGGAGGACAAACTCTCCTGCGGGAGAACTGTCCTGTACTGTTATCCATATATGATGGATAACGCCCGGTCCGTTTATATCCGCCATTGTTGTTTCAGTATCCGGTTCCAGGTCAAGGAACGCTTTTCCCTTTCTGCTTTTTCCTAATATGCTGGCAGCTGTTCCGCCTTTCCCTTTTTCTCCTGTAGGATTTTCCGCATTAATTGATCTGCTTTCCGCATTATCAAGTTCTGCCAGATTTGAAAGATTTCTTTCTATCATAATTATCCTTTAACTCCCCCTGACATCAAATCTACCAGATATCTCTGAAGATATATGAACAGAATAACAATAGGAATAGTGACCAGTGTGCTCATTGCCATGATTTCTGCCCATTGAATAAAAAATTCGCCGCGGAAACTTGTTAATCCAAGCGGTAAAGTCCACAACGCAGCACGCTTCATCATTGTTGAGGCGAACAGATAATCGCCCCATCCCGTAACGAACGCAACAAGGGAAATGGCGGAAATGGAAGGAACTGAAAGGGGAAGGATTATACGGAAAAAAATACCCCATTGTGAACATCCGTCTATCTTTGCAGCTTCTTCCAGCTCTATAGGGATATTGTTAAAAAATCCGACAAACAGCCATGCACTTGTTGGAAGAAAAACTGCAGCATAGGTTACCATTAATACACCAAGACTGTTGGTCAACCCCAGTTTTGCAATATTCATATAATAAGGAATAAGAATAATAATCCACGGGATTGTCTGTGTCAGCGCTATCATGAACCACAGCGGTTTTTTAAATTTGAAGCTGAACCGGGAGATGGCGTATCCCATTGTTGCGGAAAAACTTATGGCTATGAAAGTTGCGATAAGGCAGACCCATAAACTGTTCCACGACCAGGTACCAAAACCGGAACCGCTGAAATTATATGACTGGATGGCATTCTTATATGCCTGCAATGTAGGCTGTCTGGGTATCAGGCCGTGGTCAAGTGAAAATATATTCTGCGTTGTGCGCAGGGAATATGAAATCATAATGACGAACGGAAGTAAAACAAAAATACATACCAGTAAAACCAGCATATATTTTATGATACCTGCGGCTGTTTTTCTGAACGGCTTCATAATGCACCTTCTTTATTCTGATTCTGAAAATAAATAATGGAAAAAATCAGGCAGAACACAAGCAGCAGGACACCCTCTGCACATGCCATTCCGACTTTATAAAAGCGGAACGCGTTGAGGTATATATCAATGCCTATAACACCTGTAGCACTGTCCGGACCGCCTTTTGTAATGAGATAAATGAGCTCAAATTCCTTTACAGTCCACAGGACCTGCAGCGTCAGAAGTGTATTCCATATTGGCTTTATCTGGGGCCATGTAATATACAGGAACTGTCTGAATCTGCCGGCGCCGTCTATGGAAGCTGCATCGTAATAGTCCTGGGGAATTCCGCCGAGTGCGGCAAGGAGCATTAAAGAGATGAACGGAAAATTTTTCCAGATACCGATAATAGTAACGGCGGCAAATGCGCTTGTCGTCCCGTTGAATACCTGGAACGGGCCTTTGACAAACGGTAATTTTGTAATCATCCCGCTTAGAATGCCGTAATTCGGGTCAAGGGCAATGAGGAAAACATTACATACAACGACGGAAGGCATTGCCCATGGAATGAGCATAAGCCCCCGGACAACCGATCTCCCGACGAATTTCTTATTCAAAAGGAGTGCGACAAACAGTCCCAGTATCATTTTGCCAAAAACGCATAAAACTGTATAACTGATTGTAGCGTATCCCATCGTTTTGAACTGGGATAATCCAAAAACAGCAATATAGTTTTTAAATCCCGCAAACGGATGGCTTTTTGAACTGGCACTCAGCGACCACTGCTGAAATGACATCAGAATAGTCTGGAAAATCGGTATGAACACAAAAATTGAGAGTACTATGACAGCCGGCAGAATGAACTGCAGAATTGTAGTACTTTCCCTGTTTGATTTTAACGGTGAAGGTTTATTCAAAATAGTACCCCTGTACAAAGCCGGATGCATGTTGTCAGTATCCGGCTGCAATTAATAAAAATCAGTTCTTGAGCGCCTTTATCATCTCATTCTGTCCCCAGTCAAGGGCATCTTTTACAGAACGGGTGCCAAGCAGCGCGCTTGAGATTGACTCCTGTAAAATATGATCGAACTGATTCCACTGTTTTATGTCAGGAACTGAACGCATTTCAAAATTCTGGCATGACTGGATAAAGGCTGCCTGTTTAGGATAAATTTTGGCATAATCAGCATAAACAAGTTTATTTGTAGGAGCCGCACGGCGCATTGCAAGTTTCTGTGCATATTTGCTGTGCAGGTATGCAATGAACTCAAAAGCTTCGTCGGGATGTTTGCAGTTTGTTGAAATTGCAACAGGGTTGCCCCATGAAACGAGCACTGGTTTTTTGTCTGCGGAATAAGCAGGGAACGGGGCAAAGCCAAGATCGTTTTCATACTGGTCAGGAGTCATCATCGATTTAAAGTTTGCGATCGTCCATACGGCAGCCTGACAGGTCGCGACAGAACCATTTGCGAACATTGCATGAATGTCTGTGACCGTTTTTGTACCCTGAGGAGCCGTATCATGATACATCTTCTTCATGAATTCGACCGCTTTAATATTTTCAGGTGAATTGAAAATCAGCCTGTCGGGAGTATACGGACCCTGTTCTTTCGGGAATATTCCGCCGCCTGCAGTCCACAGCCAGTGCATGTGCCACCATCTGCTGAGCGTTTCTACAAACGTCGGATGTCCCCATCCGTAAACGTCAGGCGTTCCGTCCTTATTCGTATCAACCGTAAGTTTTTTAGCGGCATTGTAATATGAATCCCATGTTGAAAGGTCCGCCGGTGTTAATCCTGCAGCCTTGAGCTTTGACTTGCTGTACGCTGTCATCGGAGCACTGAACATGATATACGGCAGCCCGACGATTCTGCCGTCTATTTTTACCGAATTAATAAGGTACACGTCTTTTTCAAGACTGGTACCGTCTTCCAGTACTTTGCCTTTGATATACTTATCAAGAGGAAGGAACGCTCCTCCTTCTCGCTGTGAATAATAACCGTACATCCCCGCACCTGTATCGAGTGTTATTATATCGCCTTCAACGCCGCTGGCAATATCAAGAGCCAGTCTGTCCCAGTATGTCTCGCTGGAAATCGCGGCAAGTTCAATGTGGACGTTCGGGTGAGTTTTTTCAAATTCAGTGATTATCGGCGTCAGTTCATTTTTTTGAGTTTCAGCATCAAACCACTGATACCATACCAGGTTTATTTTTTTTACCCGGCTTGAACTGCCTTTTTTGCCCCAGGCGGATACAGTCATTGACAAAAGACTGAACGCAAGAATAAGTGAAAGAAAACGTTTCATACAACCTCCTTAAAACTGCTTTCATATCGTAAGTATATCATGTCTTTTGCATGTGTAAAGAAAATATTCTAATTAAAATGTGATAAAAATTGTTGAAACATAACAGTAATTAGAATATATTAACAGGGAGGTACAGCGAATGCCAAAATTAGTATATCAGAATTTCTACCGCGCCTTACGCAGGGACATCGAAATAAATTATAAAACGGATGACCATTATCTTAAAGTCAGAGAGATAGCTGATAAATTTAATGTCAGCCTGCAGATTGCACAAAAGGCTGTTTCACAGCTTGAATCTGAAGGGGTTATTGCAGCAAAACAGCGTACGGGCATCATTATAAGAAATACGGTTACTGCTCCAAGCGACCTGAATGGAAAAAAGATCCTCGTGCTTTCATATAAACAGGACTATCATTTCTACGCATCATTCCTTGACGGGATAAAGCAGAACTGCGGCCTCTATAATGTTGCAGTGGAATTTAAAATGAATACATTTAAAGAGACTGATTCTCTCGGTTTTGGAGAATATCTGCTTTCATTAAATGCTGACGGAATAATCACGCTTTCGTTTGTAAATTCGGCACTGCCGTTTTATTATGCGTTGAGAGAGGGCCAGGACATTGTTGCGGATATCATTCTTGATACACTGCCTGTCCTGCCGGCAATCCAGACAGACAATTATAAACATTCGTACGAAGCCGCCTGTATCCTCTGTAAGCAGAACTGCCGCAGATATTTTGTCCTGGGATACTATCCGCAGGATAACAGGCGGTACAGGGGTTTTTGTGACGGAATACAGAAAACGTGGCAGGGGACATTTCAACCGGAAGTAACCTATATACAGCTGTCAAAAATGAACGTTGTCGGTGAAGTAATCAGGGTTATTCATAATTATTCCGATACGGCAGGATTCTTTATCAGCGACTATTCCGCCAATTATTTTTTCGGGATGCTGTGCATACAGGAACGGATTCAGCCGAAAATGGTGCTTGTTTACGATGCAGACGATGCATATTTTTCCCTTCCCGGGCTGGAACCTGTCAGGTCGGTTGCACCTTCATTTAAAGAGCTTGGAAAGCAGCTGAGTGATGTTCTTATCCGGAAATGGAAAACAGGCTCGTATCCCGAGCTGTTGCAGCAGAAAATCTGATACATGGTGTTGTCCGCATTCTGTCTTACCGTATATGCTCTGGGAAAGGCATGTATTTTTCCATTTTCTTATTGACATCTCTGCCATCCCTCTGTATATTCACAATATAAACAGGTTTATAGAATAAACTTGTTTATGGGAGTATGTATGGAAAAAGATACAGACAGGAAGGATGAAATTGAAGAAGCGCTTGAAAGCATTGCATCCATGAAGGCAACTATCCGCGGTAATATGCAGTTGATACGGCCTGCCATACACGGCAGGGCAGTTGTGGCATTCTGCGGGTTTTGTTTTCTGGGGGCGCTGGTTTTTTTCCTTTTATATATAGCCCGGAATATTTTCTGGTACGGACAGCCGTCTCCGCCGTGGTTTACCCCTGTGGTCATCATATCTCTTATTGCCTTTTTCGTGATTGGAGGGGTGTGGAAATTTCATGCACTGGACACCGGTCTCCGCAGTTCAACAGGGGCGTTCGGGGCGGGCGGACTTTTTAAAATTCCGGAATTCATGCTGTTCATACGGACTGTCTGGATTACCCGGTGCCTCGTATTTGCTGCAGGTGCGTTTATTGTGTACCGGACCGGAAACTGGTGGTATATGATGCCGCTTGCGTTTGTAGTCTTTTCATATGACATGATACAGATGAGTTATGCACTGTATCTGAACGAATACCGCATAACGGCGCTGTTCGGTTTTACGTGTGCGCTTGTCCAGACGATTTTTATGAAGGGAAATTACGATTTATGGCTTACCGGCAGTATCACTTTTCTGCTCGGCTGTATTTATGGGACTCTGAAGGTATATGGAAAATTTTCAGCCGAATAAAATAATTCATGAACCGCCGCGCCTGAAAATTATGGTTGCACTTGCTTCAGGCAGGACAAGCGTCATGACATTTTCCGACATAAAGGAACAGCTCGGCATGACGTCCGGAAATTTGTCGGTGCAGCTTAAGACGCTGGAAAGTGCAGGGTATATCAGAATAGAAAAATATATAGAAGATAATAAGAGCCGGACAGATGTGTCTATAACTCCGGCCGGAAAGGATGCGCTTATAGCATATATGGAATCTCTGGAAACATTTCTTTCCGGTGTCAAAAAATAAACAGGCGGAAGTACGTACTGCGCCTGCACAAGGGGGAACTGATGATACAGATTGAAAATGTCGTAAAGACGTATTTTCCGGATAATTCCGGCGGCAGAAAAAAAGTAAAGAACGGCAGGAAGGATGAACTTGCAGCCGTTCATGCACTGAAAGGTGTGTCGCTCTGGATTGAAGACGGTGAGTTTACTGCGGTGGCGGGACCTTCCGGTTCCGGAAAAACGACGCTGCTTAACCTGACGGGCTGCCTCGATTCAATTACGTCCGGCAGAATCCTTATCGACGGGCAGGATGTTTCCGTCATGAATGACAGACAGAAGAACATACTCCGGCAGGAAAAAATAGGTTTCATTTTTCAGAGCTATAACTTAATCCCCGTGCTTACTGCCCGGGAGAATGTGGAGCTTGCGCTTATTCTCCTTAAAAAATATACGAAAGAAGAGATACGGAGCATGTCATACGATATACTGAAGGAAGTCGGCCTTGACGGACTGCAGGACAGGAAGCCGGGTGAGCTTTCCGGCGGACAGCAGCAGCGTATCTCGATTGCACGGGCGCTTGTTAAAAAGCCGGCAGTCATACTTGCCGACGAACCTACGGCAAACCTTGATTCGCATACATCGCTTACGATTCTTGACCTTATGAAGAGCCTGAATGAAAAGTATTCGGCCACGTTTGTGTTTTCAACCCACGATCAGGCTGTAAAGGATCACTGCCGCCGCGTTATCTTCCTTAAAGACGGGCAGATAGAACGCGAAGGAACCGCCGTATGATTTTTTCTATGGCATGGAAAAATATGTTCCGCTACAAGAAGCGGTCAATCGTTACCGCAGTTGCGATTTCGGTTGGTATTCTGTTTTCCATTTTTGTGGACGGAATGCTTACCGGACTTGATCAGGAATCTTCCGTAAATATGGTGAACTATGAAACTTCGGGAGCTAAAGTATATGCCGATGGCTATTTTGAAGAGCGGAAAGTATACCCTGTTGATTTTCTTATTACCCGTGCACAGCGCGAGTCATTTGAAAAATGGATGAACACAGCGTTTCCTTTAACAGCCTGGACGCCCCGGTACAGTGCGTCCTGTGAACTTATTTTCAGCGGCAGCGACGGACTGACCGGCTCGCTTACCGGCCTGCTGTACGGAATTGAACCGGAAAGCGACAGCACTGTTTTTGACACATTCCGCTGCGTGGAAACGGGTATGTGGTTCAATAGTAAAAAGGGTGATACCGTACAACCCCGTCAGGACGGCGCCGTACTCGGAAGCGGTATAGCACACGATCTTGGTGTTACTGCCGGAGATTATATTACCGTGCAGTGCAAGGGCCGGGGGGGATTCATTCAGACAATGGATGTTCCCGTGACGGGAATTGTCAGGACTGGAAATCCCGTAGTCAATTCGACGGCCGTGTACATGGATTTGCAGTATCTCGACGATATGCTTGAGCTTGATGGTGCCGTCACCGAATTTTGTATGAATCTGGGGACGCTCGAACAGCAGCCGGCACGTTTCAGCCGTTTCCGCACATTGTTTGCCTCTTCAGCTCCTCATGGGCTTGACGTGTATTCATGGCAGGAGCTTTCAGAGGATGTTCTTGCCATGCAGAAAACGAAATCAAGCGTATCAGGGATGATGATATTCTTTATGTTCGTCATTGCGGCTGTCGGCGTGTCGAACACTATCCTTATGTCAATTGCTGAACGTAAAAACGAAATAGGAATGCTAAAAGCGCTCGGGTATTCGTCAGGATATGTAAAGCGGCTTTTTATGGCGGAAGGATTCTTTATCGGTGTACTGGGGTCAGTTATCGGTGTGCTTGTTTCCGTTCCCGTCACCTGGTTTATGGTACATACCGGCATTGATTTTTCCGGTATGATGGGCGACATGGATATAGGGTACCGGGTTTCCCTTGTCATGCATTCATGCTGGCATGCAGCGGGATTCATATTCATTCCGCTGGGAGCGCTTTTTATTGCGTCGCTTTCTGCGCTTATTCCGACGCACAGTCTTTTGAAAAAAGAGATTGCCGATATTTTCCGCAGCTGAAACGAGGATATGACAGGTATGAAAAATAAAAGAAAACAGTCAGGAGTGAGTATTATTCCTGCAATGGCTTTCAGGAATCTCCTTCGGAACAGGCAGCGCACACTGCTTTCCGGCAGTACGATTGCGCTCGTAGCACTTGTTGTCTGTCTTATTTTCGCCCTTGAAGAGGGAGCTGTTTCGGATATGAAGAACAATGTGATAAACGATGTTACCGGCAATATCCGCATAAGAAATGAAAAATATTCCGAAAACGAACGGATACAGCCGCTCCGGTTTTTTATTCCTGAGACGGAAAGCCTCTCACGGCAGATTGAAGAAATTGACGGCGTTACCGGAACAGAACAGCGGATAACGGCTGCCGCCTCCATATATAAGGATGATAAAATAGAGACGGCAGTCATGACCGGCGTTTCGTACGGCCGGACGAGGCTCTTTACCAACCGGAGTACATCATTTATAGAAGGAAACAGTTCGGATATTGGAAAAGGGCAGAAAACCGCAGTCATAACACAGACGCTTTCCGACGCACTTAATCTGCATGCCGGCGACAAGTTTACCTTCTTTACCCGTACAGCAGCAGGCGGCTCGAACGGTGCGACTCTTACCGTTACTGCCGTCGTCCATCTTGGCGATACCGATTTTAATTCCATGCGCTGCTTTATGGACTGGCGGGGACTTTCCGGTTTTCTTCGTATGGACGGCAACGCATCAGAAATTTTTGTGTATACCCGTGAAAATATGTCCGACGCAGAAAGCGCCGGAGTAGTGCGGAACATACAGTCGCTTTATAAAAATTCTTCCGCACACACACCGCTCGAAGTCCTGCCGTGGAAGAAAACCGGATCAATCTATGCACTGTTCGACCTTATTGATACCGTCTATTTCTTTATCGCGGTTGTCTTTTTCCTTCTTGCTTCGACGGTCATATTCAATACGACTATGATGTCTGTCCTTGAACGCAGAAAGGAAATAGGCACGCTCATGTCGCTTGGTATGGATAAATACAGCATTTTCGGCATGATACTGCTTGAAATCTGTATGACGGCGGGTGTGTCCGCGCTGGCAGGCTGCGCGGCTGGTGCTGCTATTATTACGGTATGGCACACGCACGGATATAATATGTATGCGGCGGGCGGAAGCGCAGTCGGCGGAATGAATCTGTCTGCATGGATTTATCCGTCTCTTGCCTTCTTTCGGTATGTGATGGTCTTTGCAACTGGTGTCTGTATTGCTGCCGCCGCATGTACGGTACCTGCGCGGCAGGCCATGAAAGTTGAGCCTGCGGAAGCGCTCAGGACGGAAAACTGACAGGCTGCGTTTTTACTGGAGGTATGAGATGAAAAAGATAATTGCAATTGCACTTTCGCTGTTTACTGCGGCAGGTATGTATGCAGCAGATATAGACGCTATAATCAGCAGCCTTGAAGCCAATACTGTCTACGATACGGCGTATTCGGAAAGCACAATGACGGCGACCGGCAGTCTCGGTACGACGGAAAGTTCATTTAAAAGCTGGAGCAGGAAAAACGGCGACACGCTTATTGAAATAGATAAAGGCTCCGACAAAGGGCAGAAAGTCCTCCGGCAGGGTGCGTCAATCTTTCTGTTCTATCCGGATGCAGAGGAAGTCATCAGGCTGCAGGGAAGTGCGCTCAGGGATTCGCTTATGGGCAGCGATTTTTCGTATGAGGATCTTACCGGAGATGATTCTATCAGCGGCCGCTATACCGGCACACTTGAGGGAACGGAGACTGTCGACGGGCGGCCCTGCTGGCATATCCTTCTCACTGCAAAAAACAGCAGGGAGACGTACCGCCGCCAGGAAATGTGGATAGATACGGAGCTGAATGTAAGTCTCAAAACCATTCTGTACAGCGCGAGCGGCAGGGCGCTGCGGGAACTCCATGCAGGCGGAATCAGGAAAATAGACGGGTTCAATGTTGCAACCAGAATGGTCATGCAGGACCTCCTTAAAAAGGACAGCAGGACAGTTCTTACGATTGAAAATGTTGCCATAAACAAACCTGTAGATGACAAGCTGTTTTCACGGGAGAACCTGACATGGTAAAAAAGGCTGTTGTTCCGGCTGTTGTTTTTTTCCTGCTGCCGTTCTTTATGACTGCGCAGGATGTGTCGTTCGGGGGAAAGTTTTCATTCGGAACAGCGTATCTGCATCTTGGCGACTCAAAATCCGGATCGTACGGTTTGCCGGAAAATACACTTGTCTCAAACGCGCTTGTCCAGCTTCTTATGACGGTGAGCGCAGGAGATGCTGTACGCGCATATTTCGGAGGCTCTGTTTCCGATTATGCGCTCACCGACATTTCCGGGAATGACGCTGTCCTGCAGCAGCAGCATGCGTCACTTGATAAAGCGTATCTCAAACTCCGCCTTCCCTGGTTTGAGGGGCAGCGGATGCGCCTGAGCATGGGAAAAATGCCGATCAGCTGGGGATACGGTACCGTTTTTAATGCAGGCGACATAGTGTTCGGCCCGGAACCCGAATCATTCAAAAATTCCGGGGCATTTTTCAGCGGCGTTTCGGAATCCTCACTGAGCGATTTACGGACTTCTACGGACTGGATGGTGAATGTGTCGGTTCCCCTGGTGGAAGGGGCGCTGGTTGTCGAACCTCTTGCGGTACTGCCTCTTGAATCAGGAACCGACGCCGCTGTTTCCGAAGAAAGTGAATTATACACTTCCTTAACTGATTCGTCTTCGCCTCTTTCCGGAAAAACAGCCTGTCCGCGCGCAGGCGGCAGAATCATGTTCACCCCCTGGCTTGAACAGCTTGAAACTGTTGAAGCAGGATACCTTACCGATTTTACCGCTGCCGGCCAGCAGTTCTATGCAGCTGCAGACGGAAACCTGTATGCGGACTACAATCTATGTGCGTCGTTCTCCCTGTTCAGGGAGGGGCTGTCTTTTACCGGTGCATCGGGAACGGTAAAAAAATATACACCTGTGGAACAGACTGCAGAAAGTACGGAGGTGAGCCTTGGACTTTCCAAACTGTATACGGTTATAAGTTCTGACACAGGGCAGTCACACACGCTGTCGCTCCGGGCGGAGACGCTTGTATATCCGTTTTCCGGCAATATAAAGGTGTTTGCAAGTGGAGGTTTTACTTTTACGCAGGTACTGTCTTCGTCCGTAACGTATCTTTTTACCCGTACTTCTCCGGACAGCCTTGCGGGGCAGGGCTCTTCAGCACAGGAATATATACACCTTCTTGCGCTGAATCTGGAAATCACACCTCTGTCACCGTTTACCGTCAATGTTACTGTCGTGCTGCCGGATATGCTTCATGCGGGGGAAATACAGGAGCTGTCGGTTTCCTGCACGTACAGGTTCTGAGGACAAACACCCGGACTTGTTAAAGTGAGGCAGGGAATATCTTTAAAATAAAACAGGAGGATGTATGAATCGACAGGAAGAGCTGGAGTCTGAGAATAAGCGGTTGAATGAGCTGAACGGAAAACTGGAATGGCGTTATAATCATGCGCGTTCACAGTATTTTTTGTTTCTTAAACAAGTCCTGCCGCTGCTGAGCACAGAAAAAAAGAAAGAAATTTTTATTTCAGCAGGCAGAAATTGTGCAAAATCGCTGGGATGGGCGGACCTCTATAAAAACAATCCGGAAGGCTTTTTCAGGCACATGCATGAGCATGCCGGAGAATGTATATCATTTTCAAATGATAAAAAAACGATAACAGTCGTTACTCAGAACCGTCCGTGTGATTGTCCGCTGATGAGAGGGCAGTGTGGTATGGATGGAGCATATTGTGATTGTTCCTTGGGATGGCAGATGGAAACGTATGAGACAATACTTCAAAAACGTGTTTCTGTTGATTTGAAAGAATCGTGTCTGCGCGGATCCGGGAAATGTGTGTTTGAAATAACCGTGCTTGATTGATAACTGATTCTGGCGGTGCATATCTTCCTTCAGCCTGAAACCACTGTATTAACGCCGGGAAAAAAGGTATATTCTTAATTGAATGGATTTTAGTCTTGTTTTTTTGAACATCCTTTCTCTTGTTTTTCTGGCTGTAATTATTGCTTTGTCCTGGTACAGACGTCAGATGCCGGGTGCTGTTGCGTTCTGTATATTTGTGTTTACAGCCTTTATCTGGTCATTCGGATCATTTATGGAGCAGTCTGTGTCTTCATATTCTGCAAAAGTGCAGTGGCGCAACTTTACGCAGGTTGGTACGTTCGGGCTGCCGGTTGCCGGTCTCTTTTTTGCACTCTCTTATATCGGTGTGCCGGCGAAGAAATGCAGGCTGACTGCCTGTATTTTGTCATGTTGGCAGGCACTGCCGCTTATTCTCATATTTTCCGACAGCCGCCTGCATCTTATGCGCCAATCGGTATCGCTCGTTTCCGATTCATCGGGATTTCCCATGCTTGTAGTCAGACAGACAGTATTCGGTATGATATGTGTTTCCCTGAACTATGCCATTATGGTTGTTGTTGTCTGTATTCTCCTTGCAACCGCTGTGCGCAGGCGGTCACGGCGATTTTCGCTTCTCATTATTTCTGCCGGTATTACGCTGCCTGTTATTTTTTCCTGTCTTAATAATGCGCTTGGGAGCGGTGCTTTTGTCGGCATTCCCGATTCGACTAGTTTTGTTTTTTCTGCATTTACCGCTTTTATCGGTATCAGGTATTTTGGTCTGCTTGTGCTGTCGCCTGCTGCCCGTGATCTGGCGTTTGATGTTGTAGATGAGGGTATTCTGGTCGGCACTGCGGAAGGCCGGCTTGTTGATATGAATCCTGCTGCCCGCCGTATGCTCGGCCGCCATTTCGGGCTTTCCGAAAATGCCCGGCCTTCAGAATTCGGCCAGCCTCTGGCTGAAATACTTGGTGCACAGACTCACCGCCTTTGCGTCGTCAAACGGTGGACATTCAGCCTTCCGTTTCCGGACGGAGATGAAAAGGCGCATTATGAATTGCACTGTTTTGAACTTAAAAACAAGAACGTCGTTATCGGTTACACAGGCATTCTGCATGACATAACGGAAGAAACAAATCTCCTGCAGCAGCTTATGACAAAAGCGGAACGCGATCCTCTTACAGGAGTTTACAACAAACTGGCATTTACTGAAATCGTAAGCGGACTTCTTGACCAGGACGGCGATGTCAGCGGCAGCCTGCTGCTCTTCGATATCGATCAGTTTAAAATATGCAACGACACCTACGGGCATCTGGCTGGTGACAAGGTGATCAAAGAACTCTGTGAAAGAAGCCGCACTGTGCTCCGTCCGTGTGATATTTTCGGCCGTGTCGGCGGTGATGAATTTGCCGTCTTCTTTCCGGGTATGAGTGAAGGGGATGCACTTGCTGCTGCGGAACGGATCAGAGCTGCAGTTGCCTCTGCGCCGATTGACCTGACAGAGTGTGTATTGGATGTTTCAGTCAGCGCAGGTGTGGCATCAGCCGGTTCCCCGGCTAAAACGGTCGCTTCTTCTATTGGAGCGTTTGAAAATCTTTTTTCCCGTGCAGATTCGGCTCTGTACCGTTCAAAAGATCACGGCCGCAACAGGGTTACGAAGTTCTGATGAAGAGAGTTGCCGCTACCACCTGTTTCTGTGAATCAACTCTTCCGTTTTTTTCCGGGGCCGCGGTGCAGGATTTTCAGCAGGATAGCCGGCTGCAAGAATTGTGACAAGGAATTTGTCCGCGGGGATGCCGAGAATGGGACGTAGTTCATCTTCCGTAAACCAGCAGACCCAGCAGGTGCCCAGTCCCTGGTGAACAGCTTCCAGCACAATATGTTCGGCAGCTATTGCCGTGTCGCGGATTATCTGTTTAAGTTCAAAATCGGGAGTGTCCTCCTGCAGGTTCATGTTTCCGCAGTTCTGAATCCGTACCTGCATGTCGGCAACGCATGCGATGAGCAGCGGTGCAGTGCATACCCACTGCTGATTGTGAGCCGCTTTTGCCACAGCTTTGATGACTTCCTTGTCGTCTATGAGAATGAACTGCCAGGGCTGCGTATTGTTTCCTGACGGTGCGAGCCGTGCACTTTCGATTAATGCCGCAATTTTTTTTTCTTCTATTTTTTTGTCCTGATATTTTCTTATGCTGCGGCGCTTTTCAATTTCCGTCATATGACACCTCTCTGTTTAATCTGTCATCAGTATACTGCATCAAAACTGTGTTGTCATCAAAAGGGCCAGCCGGACACAGAGCTGCTGTATTGTATATTATTTAATAATACTGTATAACTGTAGTATTGTAAAAGTTGTGCACTGAGACTGACTAAACTGGAGTAGCTATGGAATTGAAAACTGCAAGGCGGATGTCGTATGTAAAAGCGTCTGAAATCAGGGAAATATTGAAAATTACGGAACGGCCTGAAGTCATTTCATTTGCAGGAGGACTGCCTGCGCCTGAACTGTTTCCTGTCCGTGACATGATGGAAGCTGTTTCCAGGGTTCTTGAGCGCGACGGCAGGAAGGCCCTGCAGTATTCTGCTACGGAAGGGGTCAGTCCGCTCCGCCGGTGGATAGCACGGCGTATGAACGAACGGCTCGGAACGTCTTTTGAGGAAGATTCGGTACTGATTACCCACGGCTCCCAGCAGGCGCTTGATCTGTCCGGAAAAGTGTTTCTTGATGAGGGCGACGTTGTATTGTGTGAGAGCCCTACCTATCTTGCTGCTATAAGTGCGTTTAAAGCATACGGCTGCTCTTTTGTGGAAGTTCCCTGCGACGATGAAGGTATGGTTCTCGACAAACTTGAGTTGCTGCTGGAAAAGTACCGTAATGCAAAACTGATATATGTTATACCTGATTTTCAGAATCCGACCGGAAGGACATGGAGCCTTGAGCGCAGAAAGCAGCTTGCCCTGCTTTCCGCCCGCTTTGCCGTTCCTGTTATTGAAGACAACCCTTACGGCGAACTGCGTTTTGAGGGTGCCTTTCTGCCTGCTGCTGCATCATTCGATACGGAAGGTACGATTCTCTGTACCGGAACGTTTTCTAAAATTTTATGCCCCGGATACCGGATCGGATGGATTGCCGGAAATGCTGACATCATACGGAAGTTTGTACTTGTAAAACAGGGGACTGATTTACAGTGCAATACGCTTGCACAGATGGAGATTGCAGAATATCTTGCATCAAACGACCTTGACGCACATATTGAAACGATACGCTCCGTATACAAAAAAAGGAGAGACGTCCTTCTCCGGACTATGGAGCGTGAATTTCCGGAAGGTGTTTCCTTTACAAAACCCGAAGGCGGACTGTTTGCGTGGGTTACGCTTCCTTCGTACATCGATGCGCGCATCCTTCTGAAAAAATGCCTGGAAGAAAACGTCGCGTTTGTTCCTGGCGGTCCTTTTTTCCCGAACGGCGGTAATGAGAATACGTTCAGGGTTAATTATTCAAATATGCCGGAAGAAAAAATAGAGGAGGGGATTACGCGCATGGGACGCATTCTGCAAAGTTTTATCAGGTAACGCCGGTCCTCTTACGCATCTGAAAAGAATTATGCATATTCAGTGTTTACAAAACACGAAAACGTCATCATGAACAATATCCATATAGAAGTCCGTAACATGCAGGCGGACGGGACTGCTGCTGACGATAATGACCGAATGCATAGTATGTGTCGTTCCCACTCCGAGTTGATGCATAGCGTTGTCGCGCAGCAGTGAGTTAAAATATTGCCTGTACGCTTCCTGCGATTCTTCAACAGGAAAGGGCTCGAATCGTTTTACCATCTTTGTATTTCCTGCTTCGAGGTACTGTTATTTCATGAACTTGTATGCGGACTTTTCTGATTCGCTCTGATTGCATATCTGGGACATTGCTATGTACGCATAATAGCATTCAGGATACCTGGACGCTGAAAGGATACCGACAGTCGTGCCGAATGAATGTCCCATCAGGTATATTTTTTCACGGTGAAAGCGCTGCTGCAGATACTCCGGAATGCCGGGGCCGCTGCCGCAGACAAGGATGACCGGCTTTGTTTCATCTTCTGCAAAGATGAACATCCCCAGTTTCGTTCCGTTTATGGTGATATACTGCGGGGCAGGATGTTTCCGTTTTTATCGGTAAACTGTTTTGTTTTTCCTCCGCCGGGCGGTAAGAGCAGCAGCACGGCAACCGTAAGGCATACAAGAATGGAAATGAGAATCATTACATTTCTCCGCATATGATGGACGCTCCGGGGAATTATTTTTGTCCTGCGGCGTATTCAGCTTTTATCTCTGCAATATTTCTGCCGCCGATGCCGAAGTTTTCGTCAGGAAGCTCTTTTATGGTGACGGAAAAAAAAGACTGCGGTATATGCATAATCCCTGATGCGGTCTGTGTCAGGTTTACAATAAGGTCTTTTTTCTGTTCTTCTGTGAGTTTTCCTGATTCAATTGAAATATAAGGCATCCGGTTTCTTTTCCTGCAGGGTGTATATTAAAAAATTACCGGATTAAGCCATTCTGGTTTTATCCGGCTGCTTGTAAGTATATCTGTTTTCCTGCAGGGTGTCAAAACAGAACCATCCCGTACGTGAAACGGCGGGAATGGTCCTGTTTTTATTTATTTCATGAGTTCTGCAAGCAGTTCAGGCGGACGGGAGCGTGTCCACATCGGCGATGTATCGGATGCATAAACCGGCAGCTGTTCTTCGAACACCGGTTTCATGTCCGTTCTGCGGTAGAATATGCCGAGCGGCAGCATATCCTGCTCAAATGTTTTTTCAAGCGCTTTCATACGGTCTGACGCATCCCATGAGTCCGGCAGCCGGTACGTATGCTCCTTATACCATTTGAACGTGTTAGTCTTATTGAACGACACGCACGGGTCAAGAATATCGACGAGTGCATATCCTTTATACCTGACAGCTTCCTTGATAATATTTTTTGTCAGCTCCGCGTCTCCGGTGAATGCGCGCGCAACGAACGGTGCGCCGATGGATATGGCCGCGGCAAGCGGATTGAACGGCTCTGCTGTGACACCACCTGTCTGTACGGGCGTCTTCATGCCCCTCGGGCTTGTGGGGGAGGCCTGGCCCTGCGTCAGCCCGTATACCATGTTGTCGTGGACAAGGTGCGTAATGTCGGGATTCCGCCTTATGACATGGATGAAGTGGTTGCCGCCTTCTCCGTACATGTCGCCGTCACCGCCTTCTGCGATGACGGTGAGCGACGGATTTACCGCTTTTACTGCTGTTGCGACGGGAACAGCCCTGCCGTGCAGCCCGTTGAAGAAATTGCTGTGCACGTACTGCGGCATTTTTGCCGCCTGCCCGATTCCTGAACAAATAACAAGCTGCGCCGGATCAATGTCGAGTTCTTCGAGCGCTTCCTTGAGGATGCCGAGCAGCGGATAGTTGCCGCAGCCGGGGCACCACGCAATATCGGTATCCGGATCACAGTCAAAACGTGTTTTTGTCATAATTGTACGACCTCCCCGATTTTCTGTACCAGTTCTTCTACGGAGAACTGCATGCCGTTGTATTTAAGTATCCGCGCGTTAAAATCCATGAGCAGTTCCTGCCTTATCAGGTTTCCGAACTGGCCTGTTACGTTGTTTTCTACGAGAATCCGGCGTTTCGCGCGGGAAAGGATGGCCTTTGTGCTCTTAGGGAGGGGATACACCTGAGGGAAATGCGCAAACGCAATATCCTTCCGGCCCTGCCGCTCAAGTGCTTCGCAGACTGCACCGTACGTCGAACCCCATCCGACTACGAGCGTGTCGTAGTCCCTGCTTCCTGTTAATACCGGCTCAATATCCTGCAGTTCTGCAAGCTTTTTCATGCGTTTATCGGTCATGGCTGTGCGGACGTCCGCGTCTTCCGTAATGAGCCCTTCTTCGGTGTGCTCGTCGCTGTCAACCCGGACAATCCCTTTTCCGTATCCGGGAATACCGCGGGGGGAGATGCCGGACGGCGTAAGCGCATATCTCCTGTAGCCGGGCGCCGTTTCCGTTATATGCTGCCTGATACTGGTATGCGCAAAATCCATTTTCGGGATAATTCCTTCACTGTCCAGAAAATACTGGTCGGTAAGCAGGATAACGGGTACCTGGAACTCGTCTGCAGTGTCGAATGCCCTGCGGGCCAGTTCAATTCCTTCCTGCAGGGTGCCCGGTGCGTAGATAACGCGGGGAAAGTCTCCGTGCCCTGCATACAGTGCCAGGTTCAGGTCTCCCTGTTCCGTCCTTGTAGGCAGCCCCGTTGCAGGGCCGGGGCGTTGAGCCAGATGGATAACTGCGGGGGATTCGATGCAGCCTGCAAGGCTGAGTGCTTCTGTCATGAGTGCAAATCCACCTCCTGACGTCGTGACCATTGCGCGTGCTCCTGCATACCATGCGCCCAGTTCCATGTTAAGCGCCGAAAGTTCATCTTCCGCCTGTTCCGCAATAACGCCGTATTTATCAGCATGGGAAGCCATGAATGCAAGCACTCCTGTGCCGGGAGACATCGGATACGAGGCGATAAAATTGCACCCGCCTGCAAGCGCACCGATTCCGACTGCTTCCGTGCCGCTCAGGGCTTTTGAACCGGCCTCAGCTGACGTATCTTTCTCAATGACTGCACGAAGGGGGAGTGTCTTCGCAAGCTTCATGCCGCGGTTGAACGCAGTGATGTTGTTCTTGACTATATCTGCGCCTTTTTTTGAAAACTGCGTGCTGATAAGACTGTATGCAGTTTCGGGATTGCAGGAAAAAAGCGCGCACAGCAGTCCGCTCACGAGCGTATTTGCATACAGTGTACCTCCTAAATCCGCAAGGCTCTCCTGTACCGGAAGCGGGACCTTCCTGCAGGGCACGCCTGTATCGTCCAGATGGCCTGATTCTCCTGTCACAAGAGAATCGGGAGAAAGGCGTTTTTCAAGTCTTCTGATGCCTTTCTTCCCGAGTACTATCAGCAGATCAATTCTGTCGGTAAAAGCGTATACCGGCCCTGACGAAATACGCAGTTCCGTCGTGTTGTTGCCGCCGCGGACCCGGGACATCAGTTCCTTCGTCATGAACGCATGATATCCGCTCTGGCGCAGCAGTTTCATGAACAGCGTCTCGATCGTTTTTAATCCCTGTCCGGCTTCTCCTGACAGGACCACTGAATAACTTTTCATTTACAGCCTCCGTACGAACGATGCTCACCGGCAGATTGTGCCTTGTTTCTATAGTGGACTTCAAAAACCTGAAGTTTTTTGAAGTCCACTATAAGTATACGTCCTGTCAGTCCTGCCGGCAAGGTTGAATAGTTATATGTGAGGAATTTTCTTATTGAGTTTACTGTGCAATTCCGCTATACTTATGTGTACCATGACATCGAAAAAGAACAATACACAGAATACCATATTTCCCTTTGAGGGGGAGCGTATCAGCATTAAGGGCGCACGCGAGCACAATCTTAAAAACATAGACATCGATTTGCCGCGCAATAAACTTGTTGTCCTTTCCGGGCTTTCCGGTTCGGGAAAGAGTTCTCTTGCGTTCGACACGCTGTTTGCCGAAGGCCAGCGCCGCTACATGGAGAGTCTTTCGTCGTATGCGCGCCAGTTTCTCGGGACGATGGACAAGCCTGACGTGGACCTGATAGAAGGCCTGTCGCCTGCCATTTCGATTGAGCAGAAGTCGACCAATAAAAATCCGCGCTCAACTGTCGGCACCATTACGGAAATATACGATTACTACCGCCTGCTGTTTGCCCGCGTCGGCAAGGCACACTGTCCCAACTGCGGCAGGGAAATTTCAGAGCAGACAGTCGACCAGATTATAGATACGATTATGTCGTGGCCTGTCGACACGAAGATACAGATTCTCTCTCCCGTCATCAGGGGCAAAAAGGGCGAACATCAGAAGATAATCGACGACGCAAAAAAGGCCGGATTCGTACGCGCCCGCATAGACGGCGTCATGACCGACCTTGAGGACAGCATCAAGCTCGACAAGCAGAAAAAGCATACGATTGAAATAGTCGTCGACCGCATCAGGCTGGAAAGCGAGGAACACGAGAAAATGTCTGATGACATTGAGAACAAACTGAACAGCATGTATTCTTCAATGCTCCGAAAGCGTGTTGCCGATTCTGTCGAGACGGCACTCATGAGTTCCAACGGTATTATAACTGTGACAAAAAAGTCTGGCGATGATGAAACGGAAGTGTTCTTTTCACAGAAGAACGCGTGCCCCGACTGCGGTATTTCCATTCCGGAACTGCAGCCGCGCCTCTTTTCATTTAACAATCCTTTCGGAGCCTGTCCCGAATGTACCGGTCTCGGCGAAAAGATGGAATTCGACCTTGACCTGATGATTCCCGATCAGTCGAAATCTTTTAACGAGTGGGCAATAAAACCGTACAATCCGTCTTCTGCATGGAATACGAGCCGCGTGAAAGGGCTTGCCGATGCGTACGGCTGGAAACTCACCGATCCCATTTCTTCTCTTACTAAAAAGCAGAAAACCGTGCTCCTGTACGGCTCTGATGAACCGATTCATTTTAAATACCAGAAACAGAGCGGTGAAGGATATTCCGTGTACGATCAGCCGTGGCCCGGCCTGTTCGGCGACATGAAGCGACGGTATACGGAAGCCTGGGGCGATGCAATGAAATTAAGCCTCGAAAAGTTTATGTCGCACCACGAATGTTCGACGTGCCACGGCAAACGGCTTCGTCCGGAAGCGCTTGCAGTCACTGTCGGCGGTAAAAATATTTATGAAGTAACTGCAATGTCAGTCCTCGATTCAATCGTTTTTTTCGACAAGCTTGAACTGACTAAATCGCAGAGTGAAATTGCCGCCCAGATTCTCAAGGAAATAAAGTCACGGCTGCGGTTCCTGAAAAATGTCGGGCTCGACTATCTTACGCTTGAGCGGGCTGCGGAAACGCTTTCGGGCGGCGAAGCGCAGCGCATCAGGCTTGCAACGCAAATCGGTTCGGCACTTGTCGGCGTCATGTACATTCTCGATGAACCGTCAATAGGCCTGCACCAGCGGGATAACCAGAAGCTCATAGACACGCTTACGTATCTGCGCGACGCCGGCAATACGGTCATTGTCGTCGAACACGACGAGCAGACGCTCCTTACGGCCGATTATCTTGTGGATTTGGGGCCGGGTGCGGGTGTGCACGGAGGTGCCGTCGTTGCAGCCGGGACGCCTGCGCAGGTCGCGACGGTAAAAGAGAGCGTTACGGGGCAGTATCTGGCAGGCGCACTCCGTATGGCTGTCCCCGGAGAGCGGAGAACCGGAAACGGGAAGTATATTGAGCTTACGGGCGTGTCGGAACACAATCTTAAAAACGTGTCAGTGAAAATCCCGCTGGGAACGTTTACATGCATAACGGGCGTTTCCGGTTCGGGAAAGTCGACGCTTATGTCCGACGTGCTGTATCCCGCACTCAGCAACAGGCTTATGCGCACTAAATACGAAGTCGGTAAGTATGAAAAACTCACGGGCGTGAGCAATATCGACAAGGTTATAAGTATCGATCAGAGCCCCATCGGACGTACACCGCGTTCCAATCCTGCGACATATGTCGGCGTTTTTAACGGTATCCGCGATCTGTTTGCTTCAATTCCCGAATCGAAGGCACGTGGCTATATGCCCGGACGTTTCAGTTTTAACGTAAAGGGCGGCCGCTGTGAAAACTGCCAGGGTGCAGGAACTATTGTCATTGAAATGAATTTTCTTCCTGATGTGTATATTCAGTGTGACGTTTGCGGTGGGAAAAGGTTTAATAAGGAAACACTTGAAGTTACATACAAGGGGAAGAACATCAACGACGTGCTTAATATGACTATTGAAGAAGCCTGCGATTTCTTTGCGGGTATCCCTCACATTGCGCGGAAACTAGAAACGCTCAAATCTGTCGGTCTGGGATATATCCAGCTCGGCCAGTCAGCCCTGACGCTTTCGGGCGGCGAAGCTCAGCGCGTAAAGCTGGCTAACGAATTGGCCCGTGTATCTACCGGCAAGACGCTGTATATTCTTGACGAGCCGACGACGGGACTTCATTTTGCAGACGTCAAAATGCTTATGGAAGTGATCCAGCGGCTTGTAGAGCAGGGCAACAGTGTGCTCATGATTGAACACAATCTCGACGTTATCTGCCAGGCCGATTATGTCATAGATTTGGGGCCGGATGGCGGATACAGGGGCGGAAACGTTATTGCAGAGGGCACGCCCGAAGATGTGGCACTGGTAAAAGAGTCGTATACAGGATATTATGTAAAACAGATGCTTGACCGTGAGAAGGAACGGAACAAATCTGTTGGAAAGTGATGGTAAAAAAAACAGTACATAGTATAAGTTTTGCACAATTTTTCTCTATCATTATAGGATGCTATGCGCTGTGTTTCAGGGTTGTACCCGTATATGCCGCTGACAAGACTGCAGATGCCCCGCCTCCCGCAGAAGACAATAAAACGGTCATTACGATAGAAAATGCACAGTCGACTACGTATGAAAAGGACAAGGAAACAGGCGACGATTCCATCTTTCTGGAAGGAAATGTCAGTATTTCCGTGGCGAAAGGCAGTACGAAAACGACAATTTCTGCACAGAAAATACGATACGACCGCGTTACCCAGATGATGTATGCAGAAGGCAGTGTGTCTATGGTTCAGACCGGAAGCAAATCCGGTAATGATAATGCAACTGCTTCATCGCTTATGTTCAACACATCAACGCTGGAAGGCGTGTTCGACGACGGGCGGATAGTTCAGACACAGACAGATTCATTGAATCTGCCGTCAGGTTCAACCCTTATTGTTGCGTCGGACATGTTCGGAAGAAGCGAGTCGAATACGATTGCATTTAAAAACGGGCGCCTGACGTTCTGCGACGATCCCGATCCGCACTGGCATATTGATGCAACCCGTATATGGCTTCTTCCCGGCGGCGAATTTGCGTTTTTTAACGCACTTCTGTATGTCGGTGTTGTTCCTGTCTTTTATCTCCCTGCGTTCTATTATCCGAAGGACGAAATGATTTTTCATCCGGTATTCGGGTACACGTCACGGTCGGGGTATTATGTCCAGACAACGACGTATCTGTACGGACGAAAACCGCTTGATACAACTACGACGACTTCTACAACCTCAACGACAAGCGATGATGATGACAGCGAGAGCAGTTCTTCGGAAAATCTCAAGGCGCTTTTCAACTTTATGAAGCCGTCAACTCTCAAAGAACAGAAACTTGAAGGGCTTGTTCTTCATAATCTCGATGAAGACTATACAGGCAGTACAACAAATTATTTTAAAGTGCTCGGCGACTGGTATTCAAATCTCGGTGTCATGGTTGGATTTGACGGAGCTTTTAAACCGAATGATTATATTACCAATATATCTCTGGCCGGCAGACTGGGATTCAGCAATACTGTTTTTCTTGATTCTTCGACGGGGCAATACATTCCGTATGCACCGTCCGGGAAAAAATATCAGGATTCATCAAATTTTCTGGGTGTTAAACTTCCTTTCCGGTACGGTGCCAACCTGAAATTTACGCAGAGTAAACCCTTTTCTCTGAATTTATCCCTTCCGCTGTATTCCGATCCGTATTTCCAGGATGATTTTATCGACGACAGAACAGAAACAATGGACTGGATAAGTTATCTTACGGAATCTACGTCCAGTGATGACGATGATGATACGATAGACGAGATTTCTTCCCTCACGTGGAAACTCGACGGTTCTTATTCTGTTCCGCTTTCAGATTCCGTGAAACCGTATATTTCAACATTGTCGGCTTCTCTGTCTTCAACTGTCGTGTTCAGCGATATTACAAATTCTTCTATCAGCAGTACGGACAGCCTTAGTACATATTCTCCGGAACGGAAATTTTACTATCCGTCGCAGATTACGCCCGTCACAGCCTCTGTTACCTGGTCCGGGACGCTTTTCAGCTATTCTTCATCAGGTTCTTCCTCATCTGCATCTGAAAAAGAACCGCCTCTTGCAGCTCCCCTTGTAGTCCCTGATGATTTGAAAACCGCAGAAGACGATGCAGGAGGGGAGCAGAAACCCGGTGAAAAACAGCAGGACGGGCAGTCTGTTCCCGGCGATCTTTCTCTTCCGGATAATAATGATAAAACAAACAGCAAAGATACTAAGGATGCTGAAGATAATAAAGATGATAAAGACAGCAGGATACAGGGGCCGGACGATGCGCTTCCCGGCCTTTCGGAACCGTCGTTTTCCGCTGATTCCATTTCCGGACTTGACTACAAATTTACGTATTCCGTAAAGCCGTCGTTTTCATCGCAGCTTGCCTATTCTTCGACGAACCTGGAGGAGCCGGAAGACTTTGACTGGAGTAAATTGAAATCATCTATGTATACGCTGAAAGTTCCCGTCACCTTTGACAGCGCTGCTTCATACGGCGGCAGTTTTTTCAGCATAGACAATAATTTCGCTTTTAACCCTGTAATTCAGGATCATCCGTATATTTCAATGGATACAACAAACGGCGGTTATACGGAAACTTCTGCCGCATCGCTTAAAAAAACGGACTATACGGCAACCAAGTTTGATATTACGAATGCTAATTCAATAAGCATAAAACCTTTTTATTATATTGATATGTTTAAAAATACCGGTCTTACATACAAATCGACCATAAAAATGCTCAGAACAGAATTTATCGGCGATGCAGATAACCCCGAATGGGATTATCTTACCGTCGACTGGACAGATGAAGATTCAATTACGACGCATGAGCTTGATTTTACGTTCGCTGCGACAGAAGGTACCGACAATCTTTTCGGCCAGGCGCTGACCCTTACTATGACACTTCCTCCTCAGGTTGATGAATATGACGGGACGCTGACGTTGACGTTTCCCTTTACGACGCTGACGCTTTCTTCCGGCTTTGAGCAGAAGAGTTCCACTGACAGTACATGGGAAAAACTGCCGTTCAAGCAGGCTCTTTCCGTTTCCCTCTTCAACAGTTCCCTGAAATTTACGGAGTCATATAATTATGATCTGGAAGATGAGCACAGCGATGCTTTGAAGCTTGCGCTTACATGGGGAGGGCTGCAGGCAGCCTATACGATGTCTTATACGAACGGCTACGACTGGGATAGTAACAGCGGCTGGGTGGAACAGAGCGATGAGAACTTTCTGCCGTATTCGATGTCGATTGCATATGCCCCGACGACAAAGACGTTTTATACGTGGAAGAACAGGGTAAGTGTTGCTCCCGGAATTTCGACAAGTATCGTTGCCGACCTTCTCCGTCCGACGAACAGTTATTTTATTTTTACCCCGTCGCTTACATTTAAAATCAGTGATTTTGTAACGTTTACATTCTCATCAACATCAAAAAACTCCGTGTTGTACCGGTATATTCAAAAGGCGCTCGGGGAAGAAGGCCGCATACCGGGCGAAGAGAATCCTTTTATTGATTTGATCGATTCGTTCCGTTTTGACGATGAATCACTGCGGAAAGCGTCAGGTTTCAAACTCAAGAGCCTTAATTTTACGCTTACACATGAACTTCACGACTGGAATTTCAAGACAACATATAAACTGGAACCCAGGCTTGTAACAGAAAACAACACGAAGTATTACGATTTTAATCCGTATATTACTATTTCCATCATCTGGAACCCGATGGAGAGTATGAAGACAAAGATTGTCGACAACTATGGTACATGGGAACTTAATCCGTAACGGAGTCATTGCATAAAACAATAATGCTGATATATAATTCATAAAATATATATTATAGAGGATTTGTGGAATCTGCTTATACTATAGTTGTACCGGATGCTGATGTTTTGTCGTGTGTCTGCGGTACAAATGACAGCAATTTGAAACTCATAGAAGAGCATCTGGGAGTGCCTGTTTTTACCCGGGGAAACGAACTTTCAGTCGACGAAGAGGATCCTGCCGTCCGGGAAAAATTCCGTTTTATAATTGACCGCATTCTGGACGAGATTCAGGACGGTGCAGACAACGGAGAGGATATCGTCGCATCAGTGCTCAATACGGAACCCCGTCCTGATATGTCGCATGATTCTATTATCGTGCCGGGAGGTCTGCGCAGAATTTATCCGCGTACAGAACATCAGGCGCTGTATATAGAAATGCTGCGCAAGTATGATATGGTTCTCTGTACGGGGGCTGCAGGAAGCGGCAAAACCTTTCTTGCGGTTGCGGAAGCTTTGAGACTTGTACTCAGCCACGATAAGGCCAGACTGATTGTAACCCGGCCTGTTGTGGAAGCAGGAGAAAGTCTCGGCTACCTTCCCGGTGATCTTGAACAGAAAATCAATCCTTATCTGCGTCCATTGTATGATGCAATGGAAACCGTGCTGCCGCGCGATACCGTACGCAAACTGATTGAATCCGGAGTCATCGAGACGGCTCCTCTTGCGTACATGAGGGGGAGGACGCTCAGCAACAGTGTCATTATCCTTGACGAGGGACAGAACACAACGCGGGAACAAATGAAAATGTTTTTGACCAGGATGGGAGAGAATGCAAAAGTGTTTATTACAGGTGATACGACTCAGACAGATTTACCGCGCCGCGTTACGTCAGGGCTCGTGCATGCGCTGAGGCTTCTTGAGTCAGTCAGTGAAATCGGTAAAATGACATTGACTGCGGAAGATGTTGTGCGGAATCCTCTTGTCAGGAAAATAGTGAAGGCTTATGAAAATGAAGAACAGGAACAAAATTAACGATAATCCGTCTGGTATTGCAGATATTTTAAAAAGAACGGGCGGATTCATTAAAAAAAATTATAAACTCATTCTGCTGTGTATTATTGGCTTCGGAGCTGTCTCTGCGCTGAATTTCTTCAATGTCGCAACAAGTCAGACGATTGCGTCTTTTACGCTCGACGATTTTGAGATAGACCAGATTGCGGACCGCACCATTTATGCAAACAAATCGATTCCCGCCGATGAAGACAATCCCGTTTCCATTGAAGCGGGTGAAAAAATAATCCGCAAAGGCTTCCCCATTACAGCGGAAAGTTATGCGAAACTCAAGAAAATGGCGGAATCTCCCGTTTATCTCGATTACCGTGCATTCTCAAATTCCGAACTGTATCTGCTTATCCTTGCATGCATCTGGTTCCTGCTGTTTGCCTTTCTGCCGTTCGGGAGGAAGATTCAGATGCGAGAAATTGTCCTGCAGGTCGTATTTTTCCTCTGCGTGTATGCAGTGGCGGCGTTCGGGAGTAAGACTCAGATGTTCTCTTCACCGTATGCGCTTCCCGTCATTATTCCCGCCGCATTATGCGTTCTGCTTGAAGCAATCCTGTACGGACAGCTTTCCGCTGTTTTATTCTCCGTGCTTCTGGCGTTCGGTGTTTTTAACGCGTCTCAGTGGGGAATTGTCCCCTTCCTGTACACGCTGTTTTCATGCATAGCAGCGGCGAACATTGTTCGCAGAATCGAAAAACGAATAGACATGGTTATAGCGTCTATGGTGCTCGCCATGCTCGATATGGTTTTCATGATACTGCTTACGGTGATTTTTAACGAGACGTTTGCATCCATGCCGAAAATTCTCGGAGGGGTTGCATTCAACGGTTTTATTTCCGGCATTCTTGCGCTCGGATTTCTTACGCCGCTTGAACTGCTGCTCAATACCGCGTCTGTGTTCCGCCTTATGGATTTGAGCGATCTTAATAATCCGCTTATGCGGAAAATGATGCTTACGGCAAGCGGTACATATGCGCATTCTCTTATGGTGGCGCAGCTTGCGGAAAGCGCGTGCCGTGAAATAGGTGCGAATCCGCTCATGGCCCGCGTCGGGGCGTATTATCACGATATCGGCAAGATGGATCAGAGCGAATACTTCGTTGAAAATCAGACAGGCGTAAACAAGCATGATGAAATCAATCCGTCTCTTTCAGTTGCCGTCATAAAAAGCCATGTGAAAAAAGGAATAGAAAAAGCTTATCAACTTCATCTTCCGCAGCAGATAATAGATATAATTGCGGAACATCACGGTAACAGCGTCATTGCATATTTTTACAACGAAGCAAAGGAAAAAGATCCGAACGTAAACCCGGAGGATTTCGCATACAACGGAATTCCGCCTTCCACGAGGGAATCTGCCGTCGTCATGCTTGCGGATACAGTCGAGGCTGCATGCCGTACGCTCGACAATCCCTCTGCCACTCGTCTTGATAAATTCATACAGGGGCTGTTTTCCGCAAAAGTGGAGCACAAGCAGCTTGACAACAGCGATTTGACGTTCCGCGATGTGTCAAAAATAAAGGAAGCGTTCGTGCAGCTGCTTGCCGGATACTATCATAACCGTATTGAATATCCGAACCAGAAAAATCCCGATGCAGGTACGCAGAAAGGTGCAAAAGATGTGAAACTTGGGGAAAAGACGCTCAACGAGGTAAAGAACAATGGCTAACGCGGTTCTCGTATCTGTCATCGAAAACATGGAAGAGCCTTCGTGGATTGCCGGAATAGAACCCTTCCTGCAGCTTGTCATGTCAAAACTCGGCATCGACGGTGAAGAGGTCTCCGTCCTGTTCTGCGATGATCCGTTTATCAGAACACTCAACAACACATATAGAAATATAGACAGTCCGACTGACGTCCTTTCTTTTGAAAATGGTGAAACGTACGAAGACGACGACGGAACGGAATGGGAATGTGCCGGCGACATAACAATAAGCCTTGATACGCTGCCCAAAAACGCTGCATCTTTTGCAACCGACGAGAACGGCGAACTTAAACGGCTGCTGGTACACGGACTGCTTCATCTTAACGGATATGATCACGGCGAAGAGCATATTGAACCCGGTGTGGAGCCTGTGTGCGATATGCTCGTAAAGCAGGAAAAGCTGCTTAGAGAATTAAGCAGCGAAAAAATTATAGAATAGGTAGTATATGGGTTTATTTGGTTTAGGCCGCAGGAAGCAAAGAGAAAGTACCGCAGCTTCTGAATCGGAGGATGTCAGTCCCGAACAGCAGCAGATTATCAACGAAGAAAAGCAGAACATGATACGCGGTATAGAAGATTTGTCGCATACGTCGGTAAAGGAAGTTATGATTCCCCGTATCGACGTTGATTTCGTTTCGGTTGACACACCGCAGGATGAGCTTATGGAAAAAATTGCCACGAGCGGTCATTCAAGAATACCTGTGTACAGTGAATCAATCGATAATGTTGTCGGTGTGTTGTATGTAAAGGATTTGATTCATCTGTTTGCGGCTCATGAAACACTTGACCTTGAAAAAATTCTGCGAAAAGCATATTTTGTTCCGGAATCAAAAAGAATCGACTCTCTTCTCAGGGAGTTTAAACGCCGTCATCTTCACATCGCAATAGCAATAGACGAGTACGGCGGCGTTTCCGGTATTGTTACAATGGAAGACATCATTGAAGAAATCGTCGGCGATATTCAGGACGAGTTCGACAATGAACGGGAAGATATTATTACGCTTGGGAGCAACCTGTGGCTCTGCGACGCGCGCGTCGCCCTTGACGACCTTAATGAGACAATTTTATCTTCATTCCCTACGGAGCAATTTGATACGCTCGGCGGATTTGTGTTCGACCTGTTCGGAAAAATTCCCGTAAAATACGAGAAAGCCGTATGGAATGATTTCGAGTTTATAGTACAGGACATGGAAGGTCACCGGATTAACATGATAAAAGTTATCAGACGGGGTGGAGACGAAAAACAGGATGAAAAAACAGAGTAGGCTGGTGGCTGTATTATTCGTATCGGTTCTCGTCTGTGCGCTGTGTGCAGCGGAGCAGTCAAAATCTGCGTCTCAGCTGTTTAACGAAGGTGTTCAGGCGCAGGACGACGAAGACTGGTATACCGCTTCACAGAACTTTCTTGAAGCCGTTCAGGCGAATCCCAGTTACGGTGACGCATGGCTTCACCTTGCACAATGCACGTATCAGCTTGGTCAGTATGATCTTGCGCTCCAGTATCTTGATACCGCCGAAAGATACGAACGCGGCAATACCGCCCTGCAGAATCTCAGGGGTGTGTGTTTCATCGCGCTCGGCAGGTTGTCCGACGCGCGCAATACGTTCAATGCCGTCCTGAAAGCGATGCCGAACGATGTCGATTCCCGTTTCGGCCTTGCAGAACTTGAACTTATGAACGGCAGAATAAGCGGAGCAGAAGGGCAGTTTCTGGAAGCTCTTAAGCGGGATCCCGCAAACAGAAAGGCGCTGCTGAGTCTTGCATTCGTTTCCGCTGAGCTTGGGAAAAACAGCGCGGCGCAGAATTACATGAATCAGGCGATGCGCTTTTATTCAGGTGAAGCTGAAGTGCACTATCTTGGCGCGGGGCTTGCCGCAATGAACGGCAACCTTGCCGAGGCCGAACGGCAGGCACGTACGGCAGTAGAAATAAACGGCAGTTATGATCGTGCGTATGAACTGCTTGCATCCGTTCTCTATTCTGAAGGAAAATACGATGACGCAATAGACATATGCGATTTCCGCATAGGGCGCGACAGAAACGCAGCGAACGCATGGTATTTGAAGGGGCTTGCCCAGCAGCGGCTTAATAAAGCATCCGAGGCTGTCTCGACATGGGCCGCGGGACTTTCCATAGAGCCGCTCGACGAAGTGATGCGTGCAGCTCTTGAGCTGCAGGTCAATAAGAGTGTGCCCCTTGAAGATTCCCGTCGCGTTTCGTGGGCTGCATATCATATAAAAAATGCAAAAGAATACGCAAAACGGTACGACAGCACCGGTGAAAGTTACGAATATCAGCGTGCACTCAAAATGTACCCTGCAAGCGGGGAAGCCCGCCTTGCCTATGCCGGTATGCTCGAGATGCACGGCCTTCACGAACTGTACCTTGAACAGCTGAAATTTCTTCAGCAGGACAAGGCCGCAGGCGCGACGACAGATGCCCCTGCGGGAACGGCTGCAGCAAAAGGAACGACTGTTCAGGATGCGGCAGCTGTCAAACTTACTGACACAATTGAAGCATACGATTCTCTCCTGCAGGACACGCTTGCAAAAAAATGGGGCGTGCAGCCTTTTTATCTGGACAAAACGCGGTGGAATATAGGCATTTATTATAACGAAGGAACCGTCCAGTTTGTGCACGAAGACAACGCAATGATTACAGCGCAGGCAGCAGCAGATATGTTTTCCGGTGTTGCAGTTACGTCTGTTTCCTCCCAGGCGTCACCCGTTTCCGGTTTCGGCGATGCCTACCGGAAGGCGCACTCTGCGGGAGAGGACTATTTTGTAATTCTTTCACTTGATGAAGGCAGCCGCGATCTGACGCTGAACGGTACTATGTATTCCGGCCGTACCGGAACTAAAATGAAGGAAATGTCGTTTTACGGGACGGGGAACAACAGATATACGAATGTGCTGCGCAGATTCAGGAGTGCGGTTCTTGCAAATCTTCCCATCCGCGGAAAAATACTCGACAGAAGCGGCAATGATCTGCTTATAGATGTAGGCCGTTCCGAAATGATAAAAAACGGCGCCGTATTCAATATTGTGCGCAAAGGCAGCATGTGGACTGCCGACACTGAAGTAGGGCTGACATACCGCAATTCAGACATACTCGGTACACTTACTATTACCGATACCGGCGAAGAAGTTTCGCAGGGTGTGCTCGAAAAAAACAGTTTTTATGACAGGATCAATACAGACGATGAAGTTGTTCTTCTTTCCATGCCTAAGGAAGCGACACAGGGAGCGGCTGCAAACAGCAGCGGAGGAAATGCTGCAGCAGTTGTAGACAACGCGCCGGCTGCTAATCAGAACGGAAAAACAATAGCTCCCTCAGCTTCCGTCAAGAACACCGTGAATATTACAGCGGAAGATCTGGGTGCGAGACAGATGCCTGCCTTTGTGGAGCTCATCAGAAGCATTTACTGAGCAGACAGCGTCATGAAGTCGAGAGAAGAATCTATCCACTTTTTCGTGAGGGCGGGATACTCGTCGGAAATTGACAGGAATATTTTTACCGCATCCGAGTATCTGCCTCTGAAATAGTATGATTCTCCAAGATAAAATTTTGCTCGCCGGGTGACACCTTCGCTGCGGTTCGTTCCAAGCAGCTTTCCGAGTGCGGCTGCTGAGTCGTCATATTTTTTGCGGATGAATGTCGTTTTGAGCACATCAAATAAAAAATAATCATCGCCGCCGTCGGGAGATATGAGATCTTCTTCAAAAATATACGGGTCAAGCGGCCCTGCTTTCTGCCCGCCGGATTTTCCTGCCAGCTGTTTTGCCTGATCCCGCGCCGGCTTACCCATGTCAGTACCAGTCGTATACATTCCTTCTATTAAATCAATATAAGGAAGGGGCGTCTCTCGCATGTTTCCTTCCGGATACAGCCTTTCTGCGGCGGAGGCATCGACGTCGGGAGCTGCCTTTTTCGGGGAAATTTTCAGGTGAGCGCCGTTTACAGTCGCGTTCATCGACGGGATGATGATGTCGTACCGTTTTTGGCCGGTAACAGCGATAACCGCATAATAATAATCGATATAATCAGTTACTGTATCCATCCAGCCTGTGTTTTTGCTGTCAAGGACGGCTGCCGGTGTAAGCCCTGCGAGTTGTGAATATGAAGCGATGGGCTGTGTATCCCTGAATATAAGAAGCGAAGTGACTTCCGTTTTCGGCAGTATCCATGAAACTGTAATAAACTTTCCTTTTCCTGCTGCCGCAGAAATATCGGTAACGATAGGCCTGTCGGCTGCCGCGGCAGAAAAGGAAACGAAAAAGAGAGCTGCAGAAATTGCACCAAGTACTTTCAAATAAAAAGTCTTCATATAAAATATAATATCTGTATGTTTTAGGAAAATCAATGCGGCCGCATGATTTGACAAGAGTCTTTCTTTCTTTTATGCTTACATCACTATGTTTGTGTCCGTCATGCTCGATCCGGGCGGGGTTGATACAGCGAAATCTCTTGCATCCGTTCTCACTCATTACGGGTTCAGAAAAGTGCAGCGTGCATGCTGGGAGAGTGTTGATACAGGCGTCACGCAGCTTTCTCATCTCAAGAGGGAGATAGACCGCGTAACGAATTATTATGATACAGTGCGCATGTATCAGTATCCTGTAAAAGGAATGTTTGCAATAACGGAGCTTCATCATAAAAAATGGAGACGGTGCATTCTTAAGCCGGACGACAGGGAAACAGAGTTAACGCAATAGTGTTTGCAATATTTATTTTATGGAAGGATATTTTATGATAGAAGATTTGAAAATGCCGATTTTTCAGCTCCGCGAGGATATTATGAATGTCTGGGGGCGTCTTTGACAGTGCTGCAATAGACAAAAAAATTGCAGAAAAAGAGGCTCTTACGACTGCGTCAGGATTCTGGAACGATGCGGCGAAAGCCGGAGCCGTGATGAATTCGATCAAACAGCTTAAAAACCGCGTAGAACCCTGGCGTGCGCTGCTCAGGGAACAGGATGATCTTGAAGCAATGTACGAGCTCGCAGAAGAAAGCGGCGGGAATGGCGAAGAATCGGAACTCCGTGTAATGTACAACAACGAAAAGGACGAATTTGAAAAACTTAATATTCTGAACCTGCTCTCCGGAGAAGTCGATCAGAATAACGCTTTCCTCTCCATTCATGCAGGGGCCGGCGGAACGGAAGCGGAAGACTGGGCGTTTATGCTGAGCCGTATGTATTCCCGCTGGGCTGAACGTCACGGCTTTAAAATGGAAATTGTCGATCAGGAAGAGGCAGAGGGCGGATTGAAATCGATTACCATGCAGATTGACGGCGACTATGTATACGGCTATCTCAAGTGCGAAGTCGGCATCCACCGTCTTGTACGCATAAGTCCGTTTGATGCAAACGCACGCCGGCATACATCTTTTTCATCCGTATATGTATATCCTGTGCTTGACGATACTATTGAAGTAAATATCAGACCGGAAGATCTCCGCGTAGACACATACCGTTCAGGCGGCAAAGGCGGCCAGCATGTGAACAAAACTGAATCTGCTGTACGGTTTACGCATATACCAACGGGAATTGTCGTCGCCTGCCAGAGCGAGCGGAGCCAGCTTATGAACCGCGCTACTGCCATGAGCATCCTCAAATCGAAATTATACGAATACTACCACGAGCAGAAAGAAAAGGAAAATTCAAAATATAACGGTGAGAAAAAAGATATTTCCTGGGGTAACCAGATCCGCTCATATGTGTTTCAACCGTATACAATGGTAAAGGATCACCGTACAAAGTGCGAATCGGGTAATATTCAGGCTGTTATGGACGGCGATATAGATCAGTTTATGGACGCGTTTCTTATTGCCCAGTGGAAAGGGCTTCCGATGGACAGTGCCGGATCTGATGACGAAGAAGTGTAATGTATCTGTATACATTTTTCTTTTGATTCTCGTTTCTTTTCTTTCTGTCAGTCTGTATGGCGCGGATACGTCACCTGCGTCAACAGACTGGACGATAGGAGCGGAAAAATTTACGCTCACCCGGAAAAGAATGGAGACAACCGCAACATCAGCCGCTGCGGAACTTCTTCCGAAACTTATTCTTGAACAGCTTGCCGAAAATCTGGAAAGAATTCCTTCTGCACGTGAACAGTTTGACCAGAAGCAGTACGATATGCAGAAAAAACGGCTTGACCTTTTTCTGCAGCTTTCAAAAGAAGTCCAGACAAGGGATTCTCTCGTGCTTGGCGACTATTCAAAAAAGGAACTTGACGCTGCTATAAAGCTGGAAGATGAAAAAATAGACGGGATAAGAAAACAGATCCGGGACAATCTTGCAGAAGAAGCTGAGGCAGAAAAAGATTCTGCAGGCGATATAGAACGCGAAAAAGAACGGGAGTCAGTTATAGACGAAGGAAAAGTCGTTGATGAAGACAGCCTTTCAGACAGAGAAAAAGACGATGCAGCGCGTTTTAAAGAGATGATAAAACAATTTGTGCCGGGCACCAGTCAGGCTGCTGTAAACAGGCAGGTGAAATTATACAAAAATGATTTTACCCAGCTTTTTGATGCCGGCAAAGATATCTCAGCGGAAGGATATGAAAGCAGAGATTTTGAAGATGCCGTCATAGCTGCGGGAATAAACGCGCTGCTTACCGGCAGGCTTACAATCTACGGCGAATATATATCAGCGACCGTTTCGATTATTGTATATCCCGGTGTAAAAATTGTGGGAACCGTGACCGACGTAAGCAACATATCCGATATGAGGGCGCTTGCAGTAAGCATTGCGCGGCAGCTTACGCCGAAAATAACGAACAGTATGCCGGTTGAACTTGCATTCGACATAAAGCCTGCCCAGGCTGCCTCTGCAATTGTGCTTACGGTAGACGACGTTGTATACAAACGGCTGCCCGATCATCTTATCGTAGAATCCGGCATACATTCCATAATGCTTAGTTCCCCGGGTTTCAGGCAGGTTTCAACGTCGTATGCATTCAGAGGCAGCAGAAAGTTCAACATTTCTGTTGAAATGCAGCCGGATAATCAGGGAAAGATTCTGATCCGTTTGAAAAAACCTCTTATCGGGACAATGTACGGAAACGGGGCAAAAGCGGGGGCGGTCGACGAAGAATATCCTGCTGTAGAAATGAAGATCAATAACCAGCCGGTTCTCGGTCAGTTCATAGCAGGGAACGGCGAATCCGCATTTTTTTATGTCCCTGTTAATCTTATACAGAATGATGCAACCCTCATGGTGAATGCGAAACCGTTCGACAGAAGCAAATATATAGACGTCCGCCGCAGGTGGATGTACGGTTCATACAGCGCACTTATCATTTCGCTTATGGGTACATTTTATTCATACGGAACGTTTTATGCCGATTCAATTGCATATACAAACGGATATGTTGATTACGATACTGCTGCCGGATGGCAGAAGGCATACCAGATATGTGCAGGAATCTCAATCGGGTGCGGTGTTTTTTTTGTCTATGAACTTATCCGTTATTTTATTGCGGCAGACAAAGTGCTCCCCTCAAGGGCGTATGACTCAAACTACGATGCGGAACTGCTGCCGAAAATACAGGAAAGTATTCAAGAGCCTTCCGACAGTCCTTCAGGGGAACGCCCCTCAGGGGGAATAGGCGGCGCAGCAGAAAAAGAGGCGGGCGGAGAAAAATCTGATAATGGAGTACAATAATGGGAAAGATGTCGTTTGCAGAAAGAATACGGAGCCTGTTCGGGCTTCATGCAGATAACGATGGGCAGTTCTATGATGATTTATGTGATGCATTAATTGAAGGCGATGTCGGGGCTAAAACGGCGGTTGAAATTACCGGTCTGCTCCGGGATGAGTGCAGGAAAAATCATATAAGCGGAGAACAGGCTGTAACCGCAGAACTTGAAAAACTGCTTGCTTCGTACGTACGTGAGACAATCCTTGAACCTGTTGCAGGAAAGACGAATATATGGATGGTGCTCGGCGTAAACGGTGTGGGCAAGACGACAAGTGCCGCAAAAATTGCAAACTGGTACAAAAACAAGGGTGAGGGCAACATAGTGCTTGCTTCTGCGGATACATTCCGCGCGGCTGCAATAGAACAGCTTGCAGTGCATGGTGAAAAACTCGGCATCCGCGTCGTAAGCCATCAGCATGGAGCAGATCCGGCTGCAGTCATTTATGATGCGGCTGAAGCTGTGCGTTCTAAAGGCAGCGGCCTTGTTATAGCCGATACGGCAGGCCGCCTGCACAACAAGGAAAATCTTGTGCATGAACTTGAAAAAATAGACCGCATATGCAGACAGAAAGCTGATGAAGGATGCTACAAAAGGCTGCTCGTCATAGACGCGACTACGGGCCAGAATGCGCTGCGTCAGGCGGAAGTATTTAACGAGGCTGTCGGTGTCGACGCCCTTATCCTGACAAAATACGATTCCACTGCAAAGGGTGGTATTGCAATTTCAATAGGAAAGGAACTGAATCTGCCGACAGCTTTTGTCTGCAACGGCGAAAAATACGGCGATATTTCGTTGTTTCATTCCGATGAGTATATACGCGGATTTTTGGGAATGTAATCTGTGAAAAACAGAATTACGCTGCTGTTAATAGTATTTTTTCTCCTTGTAATAATGGTGCCTGCGGCTGCGCTGGGAACAAAAGATAAGGATGAGCTCTTCACGGGTGAACCGACAAAACTCAGCGATTTTCTGTTTGAAGTACTGCGGTACGATGTGACGGGAATTTCAAATTATGAGGGTATTGAAAACTACAGCGGGGTAAGCCGGTATCCTGCTCAAATCCTTCTGCATATATTATGGAAAAAGTATGATAATCGTGTTTATTTTATAGAAAATGCGGTTCCGTCCTGTACCGGAAAAATAGATTCGACTTTCAGTAAAGAAAGTTTTTCAACCGTGACAGACTATGCATGGATTAATGCGGCAATAGAAGATTCCGCGGAGGAAAAGGCCGGCGAAAAAATCGAGGAGCTTGAAATGCAGCCTCCGGAGGAATTGTCGCAGGCTGCAGAAGAATCGGCAGCCGGGGAAGATTCCTCGGCTGATAATCTCCCTCAGAATGAGTCTCCTTCAGAACGACGGTACCGCGATGCGGAAGGCAGGCTCCGGCTGTTTTCGTACGGGACGGAATTCTTTTCAGTTTCCGGCAGCAGTGAAAACCGGGTGCTTGTCAGTTCTCAGGGCACAAAGATGACACGAAAAGCTTTCGATGATATGATGCGCCTTGTAAAGAAAGAATCGTGGACTGTCGGACAAACATCCGCCGATGCGGTAAAGAACCGGACGGATTTTTTCTACTATAATGACGCAGATATGAAGCCGTTTTCGGCAGTTACGGAAACGAAAGACTCCCGTACGGAATATTTGTATAATGAAAAGGGTTTTATATATTCGCGGACAGAATACAGCATAGGCGACGATAAAAGCAGAAGACTGGAAACGCGTACGTTATGGAAATATAACGGAAATAATAAAATAGCAGAAGAAGAGTTTACAAGGTTCGAATACGACGGCAGCAGGCAGACAGGGAAGAGTGTCAGGAAGGAATTGTACGATTACAAGATTCCGGACTGTCAGCCTGATTATTATTATTACGAAGATAATCAGCTTCGCATGCAGACTGTATATACGGACAACGACGAATATACAACCACACTGTACTTCGACGAAAACTTTACAGTTACGACTGTATATAACCATGGACGGCGGGCAAAAGAGACTTTTATGAAGGGAAATAAAATAGAAAGGAGCAGGAACTATGAAAAGTAGAAAACGTCTGCTTCACGGTACAGGCTGGATACTGACTGTTTCAAACAGATTTTCCCGTGTCGACCGGACGGGACGTTCTGCTGTTACGTCCGCACTTGCTTTTTTGGGTATATGTTTCGGCGTCATGACGCTTATTGTTGTCATGAGCGTCATGAACGGATTCCAGCTGGGATTTAAAGATGCCATTATGGAATTATCCTCATATCATGTACGCGTTACCGGCGCGGACAACGTCGGCCTTGAACAGCAGTTTGTCCGGTGGTGTAAAACAGAAAAAAACATTGTTTCCACAACACCGTTTTACGAGGCAGAAAGTTTTATGGTCAGTGCCCGGGGAAAACAATCAGCCGCATTAATACGCGCAGTTCCGCCCGATGTGCTGAATACCGACAAGGGGTTTGCCCGTGAACTCAACATGCTGACGGGGAAATTTGACATAGCGGAAGAAAACACAATCGTTCTTGGCTCGGGACTTGCATATACGCTTGGTGTACGGCGTGGAGATACGGTAACACTGCTTGCGCTGAGCGGCGGAAGCGACGTGGAACTGCTGTCGCGCAACAGAACGTTTCTCGTGACGGGGATTTTCCATTCCGGCTATGCCGATATAAACTCTTCGTATGCGTTCGTGAGCATTGAATCCGGGGAAAAATATTTCGGAGCCGATGCTCAAAAGACATACGGTTTAAAACTCAGCCGGGTGTCTGGCGACGGTCTTACCATAAACGCAATTACAAAAAAATTTCCGTCACTCAAAGCTGAATCGTGGAGGGTCTATAACCGTTCGTTCTTCGGCGTTCTCCGCGTGGAAAAGAATATGCTTATGATGCTTGTGTTTCTTATTTTTATTGTCGTCGGCGTCAATATTTATAACGGCATGAGACGGCTCGTGTTTGAACGAAGCAGCGAAATTTCAATTTTATCCGCAGTCGGGGGAAAGAGCAGCGAAATAAAGCTTATCTTTATTATGAAGGGCTTTCTCACCGGTGTTACCGGCGCCGCGGCTGGCGTTGTTCTGGGACTGCTTTTAAGTGTAAACATCGGGACCATATTCCGTTTTGCAGCTGATGCGATGTATTACGTACAGTATTTTGCAGTTCTTGTTTTTAATCCCGGAAATGCCCTTTACGTACAGGAAAATCCGATGTATCTGTTGTATGCATCAATACCTGCACGTATTATTCCCGGAGAAGTATTTGTTATTGCCCTGTTCGGAATACTGGCACCGCTTACAGCGTCGTTTGCTGCAAGTAGAAATGTGCTTAAAATGACTGTTGCGGAGGTGCTCCATGACGAATGAAATTGTCCATATAGAAAACCTTGAAAAGACGTATGTGTCGTCGAGCGAAAAGCTTACTATACTGAAAAGCCTGAACCTTTCCGTAGAGGAAGGAAGCAAGGCCGTCATAATAGGAGAAAGCGGCAGCGGGAAAAGTACGCTGCTCAATATCATAGGCGGAATCGATACTGCCACGGCCGGAAACGTACTGTGCGGAAAGTGGGACGTGACGTCGCTTGATGAAGATTCTCAGGCAGAATACCGTGCGCATTTTCTGGGGCTCGTGTTTCAGTTTCATTACCTTTTAAAAGACTTTACGGCTCTTGAAAACGTCTATCTTCCGGCATATATGGCCGGGGTGCCGAAAAAGGAGGCAGTGGAACGCGCCCGGAAACTTCTTGCAGATGTCGATCTGACTGCACGCGCGGATCATCTGCCGTCCGAACTTTCGGGCGGCGAACGCCAGCGTACCGCAGTTGCTCGTGCATTGATTAACAATCCGTCGCTTATTCTTGCCGATGAGCCGACCGGCAATCTTGATCCTTCCAACGCACAGACTATAGGCGAGATGCTTTTTTCCATGGCTGAAAAATACAACAAAACGCTCATACTTGTTACGCACGACAGACATCTTGCCGCAAGAGGTTCCGTGTGTTATACGATACAAGACGGACACCTTGTACAGGCAGATCCTTCCGGAATGAAATCATGACAGTAAAAGCTTCCCTCCTTTTTGCTTTCCGCCTCATCTTCCCCAAGACAGGTAAAAACTCGACGGCAAGGAAAAGCCTGTCCGGTGCGCTTATCTGCATCGGAATCAGTCTTGTTCCGCTCATAGTCGTCCTTACAGTCTCGAACGGAATGATTCAGGGAATGACAGAGAGGATTATAGGTCTTTCGTCGTCTCATCTTGAAGCATTCATCATGAAAGACTCCGAAACAGCGTCATCTGCAGAGAGTATGCAGGAATTTGCCGATTATATGGCAGGAACGGAAGGCGTAACGGCTGCGTATCCGGAAGTGGATGCTGCGGCTCTTGCAGCAGGCAGTAATTACAGAACGGGTGTGCAGGTGAGGGCAGTACAGCCCGATATATTTATGCGCAATAATTCATTCCGTACGCTTTTTAAAGTTACGGACGGACAGTATGATGATTTTAAAGCAGGCACAAAAACTGCTGTTGTAGGGCAGAAAACGGCGGAACTGCTTAAACTGAAAAAGGGCAGTTCGTTCCGTCTCATTACTGCCGCAGTCGGAAATAACGGAAGCGTACTCCCGAAAACGGCTGTTTTTAAAGTAGCTGCAGTCGTATCGTCAGGGTATCAGGAACTTGATTCAATGTGGGTGTTCATTCCTCTTGACGTTTCGTACGCCGTTATAAAACCGGGTGCGGGCCAGTACTGCATACTTATGGATACAGCCGATGCGTTTTCGCCTGATCTTGTCCGCATTCAGAAAATATGTGAAAATGCAGCCGGCCGAATTGCGAACGTATATCGATGGGACGAACTTAACCAGTCTGAATATGAAAATTTTTCGTCTACAAAGGTCATGCTCATATTTATTATGCTGCTGATTGTACTCGTCGCTTCCGTGAATATCTCGTCCTCGCTTGTCATGCTTGTCATGGAGCGGCGGCGGGAAATCGCCATTATGAAAAGTCTCGGTGCTTCGCCGCATGGTATTATGCTTTCGTTCCTCCTTACCGGCATGGCGGCAGGATGCGGCGGCGTATTTATCGGTCTGCCGCTCGGACTGCTGTGCGCAGTGAATGTGAATAAACTTGTGCATTTTCTTGAAAAAATGGTAAACACTGCAGCGGAATTTGTGTATCTTTTAAGCGGACACAATGTAATGGAATTTTCGCATATAAATCTTATGGATCCGGCATATTACCTTACGGAAATACCGGTTACGATTCCATTTACGGATATTGCAGTTATCGTGGTTTCGACCATTCTTTTGTCGCTCGCCGTATCTGTTATCCCGGCATATAAGGCAGGCAGAGAGAAACCGCTCGAAACGTTGCGCAAAGTATGATATACTGGAGTGCATATGCTGTGTGATTTCTGTCATAAAAGGGAAGCTGTTTTTTTTATTGAACAGACAAGCAGAAATTCCCATAAAAAGATAAATATCTGCATGGAATGTGCCGTACAGCACGGACTTTCCCCCGATCCTCAAAATATACAGCGTTCAATCGGTTCGCTGTTTGAAGAAATTTCAAAAGCCGAAAGTGCAGCGAATCCTGAAGAAAGCAGGCTGTGCCCGGTATGCGGAACAAGCCTTGCTTCAATCCGCAGGACGGGAAAAGCAGGCTGTCCCGAATGCTGGGAAATTTTTAAAACGGAACTTGTTTCCATAATGGAAGAACGGGGAATAAAAGGGCCTTATACAGGATCAATGCCGCACCGCATAGCAACGTTCCGCTCATCGCTGACAGACCGTGTAGATATAGAGACGAAGCTGGAAGAATCCATCAAAAACGAAGACTACGAGAAAGCCGCTGTTTACCGGGATTACCTGCGGGCGCTCGAAAAACGTTCTGTGTCAGCCGGCGATGTACCGGAAAAAGGGACGGCGGAGAATGACTGAACCGACACTTTTAAGCGGTGAACCGTGGTATACGTGCTGCGGTACTGATAACGATGTTGTTGTCTCTACACGGGTGCGTTTTGCGCGGAACCTTGCAAATTTTCAGTTTCCCGGCACGACGAAGAATCTGCCGCAGACATCTCTGCGCAAAGGTGATTACGACAGGGTGCGGACACTTGTATTCGACTCTTTTTCGCATCTTGAAAATGCCGATAACTTTCATCTCGTAAATTCCGAAGCGCTTGACAGCCTGGGGGTAAAAATCCTTGAGGAACGCGGCGTTATTGACGAATCCGCTGTTTCGGGGATTGTCATGCGTTCCGACGGGCGCCTTTCCTGCCTGGTGAACAGCGTGGATCACGTGCGCATTGCATCGTTCGCACCGGGGCTGAGCTGCGAGTCTGTATTTGAGGACTGCCGTACTATAGACGGAAACCTGCAGAAAACGCTTCAGTTTGCAGCATCCTTTGACTTCGGTTATCTGACGGCTTCCATACATGATGCAGGAAGCGGCATGAAATTGTCGCTCCGCGTGCATCTGCCGTCTGTTTCCTTTTCAGGAGAAGTAGAGAACATCCTGCGCGGGCTGCGCGAAAAGGGATTGTCCGTGACGTCCGTTTACGGTGCGGGTGATGATTACGGCATGTCTCTTGGTTCGTACTATCAGATTGCAACGATTTCGTCGTTTACCGGAAGCGAAATAGACCAGATAGCTTCCCTTGAAAGTGCAGGCAGGTATGTTGTTGAAACGGAGCGAAAGTTCAGGTCAAAATGCACCGAAAATAAACCGACGGCAGTGCACAACATCATTCTGCGTGCGTTCGCCAGTGCAAAATTCAGTGTGCTTATGCCGCTGCGCGAATCAATCGGTATTATTTCCGCTGTAAAATGGGGACTTGATATGGGCATCATCAGGGGAATTGACGACAGCACGCTGTGCGGACTCCTGTATCGTGTACAGAGCGGTCACCTGGAGTTTCTGCTCAAGAACGGAAATTTTGCATTTGAAAATGATATAAAAGATAATCTCCAGCAGAAGACGGAGCGTCTCCGTGCGCTCATTCTGCAGGAGTCGTTTGAAAAAATAAATTTTGTTTCTTAAATTTGGGGGATATACATGAAAGGTTTATCACCGCGTGCTCAGCGTCTTATTGCCGCCCTCGCGCAGGATGAAGGACGGAAAAGCGGAAGCGATCAGCTTCTGCCCGAACATGTCATACTTGCGCTTTTGAAAAGTGCAGACGGTCTCGGCTATGCGCTGCTTCAGGCGCTTCATATAAATGTGCTCACGTTCCAGCTTGCCCTTGAACAGGGGCTTGCCGCACATGCACCGGTAACTTCTCTCAGCGACCTTCCCGCGGGACGCCGCATCAGGACAATGCTTGACCTTGCAGGCATGGAGTCCCGTGCGCTCCGCAGCGATTATATAGGGACGGAACACCTCGTGCTTGCTGCAATCCGGGAGGAAGGCAGCATAACTGCGCGTTATTTTGAAAAAGCTGAAATCACAATTGAGGATGCGCGGAAGCTTGTACCCGACATCCAGTCGCATAATCCTTCTTCCGCAGGAGAGCAGACTGCGCGCTCCATTGCAAAATCCGTATTCCAGAATCTGTTGGGAACGGGAAATAATCCCGACGATATTCTGCCTGTAGCAGGAGCCGATGCATCACAGATGCCTCCGTCAAGGTCACGTTCATCGCAGAACAATCAGTCGTTCCTCTCCGAATTCAGCAGGGACATTACGAAAATCGCGCGGGAAGGCGGCAGCGATCCTGTTGTCGGACGCGACAGGGAAATCCAGCGGATTGTACAGGTCCTTTCACGCCGTACCAAAAACAATCCCGTGCTCATCGGCGAACCGGGTGTCGGAAAGACTGCAATTGTTGAAGGTCTTGCACAGCGTATTGCAAAAGGCGATGTGCCGCGCAATCTGCTTAAAAAACGGATTCTGTCGCTTGATCTTGCGGCGCTTATCGCGGGAACTAAATACCGCGGCGAGTTTGAAGACCGCATGAAGAAGATGATGAAGGAAGTCAGCGACGACAGGAACATCATTCTGTTTATAGACGAGCTGCATACGATTATCGGCGCCGGCGGCCCGGAAGGGACGATGGATGCATCGAATATGCTCAAACCTGCGCTGAGCCGCGGCGAGATTCAGATAATCGGTGCGACTACGACGAAGGAATACAGTAAATATATAGAGAAGGATTCCGCGCTTGAACGCCGGTTCCAGATGGTAAAAGTCGAGGAGCCGACGGACGAAGAGACTGTGCTGATCCTTGAGGGAATCAAAAAGAAGTACGAAGACTTTCACGGAGTCGTATATGACGACGATGTCGTACCTTCTATAGTGAAATTTTCACGCAGGTATATACCCGAACGTTCTCTGCCCGACAAAGCAATCGATATACTTGATGAAGCTGGCGCTGCAAAAAAAATCCAGGAAGAGGCAAAACCTGCCGAACTTGCGGAACTCGAACAGAGTATTGAAGAACTTGCAGAAGAAAAAAGAAAGCTTGTCGCAGATCAGGATTATGAACGGGCGGCACTTATCCGCGATAAAGTGCTTGAACTCAAACGGAAACTTGAGGTTTACAGCGAATACTGGAAAAACAGCAGCAGCGGTGTAAAAAAGCACGTAAGCGAGCAGGATATCTGCCGTATCATTGGCGCCATGACAGGCATCCCCGTCGAACAGCTTGACACATCGGAAACGAAGCGTCTTGTGCGTATGGAAGACGAGATGCACAAGAGCGTCATCGGGCAGGATGAAGCCGTACACCTTATTGCAGGCGCGGTGCGCAGAAGCAGGGCGGGCATTTCATCTCCCGATCATCCGCTCGGCTCTTTTATCTTTCTGGGCCCGACGGGAGTGGGAAAGACGCAGCTTGCAAAGGCTCTTGCGAAATTTCTGTTCGGCAGCGAGGATATGCTCGTGAGAATCGACATGTCCGATTATATGGAAAAACACAACGCGAGCCGTCTTGTCGGTGCGCCTCCCGGATATGTCGGCTATGAAGAGGGCGGCGTGCTTACGGAAGCTGTGCGCCATCATCCGTACTCGGTCGTCCTGCTTGATGAAATCGAAAAAGCCCATCCCGACGTGTTCAATCTGCTGCTCCAGCTTCTTGAAGAAGGAGAGCTCAGCGACAATCTCGGTCATACGGTGAATTTCCGGAACACAGTCATTATCATGACGAGCAACGCTGGTGCACGCCAGATTACGAGCGAAGGCCGTGTCGGATTTTCGACTGCTGGTGCAGGAGTCCTTTCATACAGCGAAATACGTTCAAGTGCGCTTTCTGAGCTGAAAAAACTGCTGAGTCCCGAACTGCTGAACCGCATAGACGATGTCGTCGTGTTCAGCGCGCTTACAAAAGAGCAGGTAGGGCAGATACTCGACATCCAGATAAAGGAACTGTCGGACAGGCTGAAGGAAAGGAATTATGCTGTCGCCGTAAAACCTAAGGCCCGCGAGTATCTTATTAATCACGGCTACGATCCCGAGATGGGCGCGCGTCCGCTGCGCCGCCTTATACAGCGCGAGATTGAAGACCCTCTTTCTATGGATATTCTTGCAGGAGAGGGAGATGGCTGCGATACAGTTTCTGTAGACTGCACAAACGACAAACTTCGCGTTCACTTTGTAAAACCGAAGAAACCGGAACTTGCACCACCTGTAGAAAAACCGTTAATTGAAGCATCAAGAGAAACAACAAGATAATGAAGAACATACACTTTTCAGATTTCGGCGAAAAACTGTGCGGTCCGTCAGGTATTAATCAGCTGATGGACGATATAGGGAAGCCGCTCCCCGTGAATATTCCCGTCTGTCAGATGGGCGGCGGAAATCCGGCGCGCATTCCGGCAGTAGAGGCGATGTACCGCGCCCAGATGCAGAAAATTCTCAACCATAACGATGACTTTGAAAATCTTATAGGCCGTTATGATGCACCGCAGGGAAAAACTGCGTTCATCGAATATGCAGCGGACTATCTTTCCCGGACATACGGATGGAAAATCGGGGCGGAGAACATTGCCGTTACAAACGGAAGCCAGTCGGCTTTTTTTTATCTTTTTAACATGTTCAGCGGAACGTATACGGAAAACGGAAAAAAATTAAAGAAGACTATCGTTTTTCCGCTCGTTCCCGAATATGTCGGCTATGCGGATCAGAGCATCGAACCCGGCGCATTTATCGGCATTCCTGCCGGTTTTTCGCTGTACCCTGATCATACGTTCAAGTACTACATAGATTTTGAAAAACTTGAACGGTACCTTGAGGATAACGACAATGTCGGCGCACTCTGCGTTACCCGTCCGACAAATCCGACCGGCAACGTGCTCACTGATGACGAAGTGCATCATCTTTCGCGGCTGTCCGTGCAGTACGACATTCCTCTGTTTATAGACAACGCATACGGGCTTCCGTGGCCGGACATCATATTCAGCGACGCAGAGCCGTACTGGGATGAAAACGTAGTTTTATCGATGAGCCTGTCAAAGATCGGACTTCCTGCGCTGAGAACGGGAATTATTATTGCGCAGAAAGAGATTATAGATTCCATTTCCAAAATGAACGCTGTTGCGGCTCTCGCTTCCGGAAGCATGGGGCAGGCGCTTGCCGGTGAACTTATCGGAAGCGGTGTACTTGTGGAAACGGCGAAGAACTGCGTGCGTCCTTTTTATGAGAAAAAATCCAGGTTCATGCAGGACTGCATCCACAGGGATTTTGCGGGAACGAATTATTCAATACATAAAAGCGAAGGCTCCATTTTCCTGTGGCTGCTGCTGCATGACCTTTCCATATCGACGAAAGAGTTGTACGGGCTGTTAAAAAAACAGGGCGTATTCGTCATGCCCGGAGAATATTTCTTTTTCGGAAGTCCCTCTGATGCATCTCTTCCTCCTGTGGAAACGCATCCCCATTTTGCAAAATGCCTGCGCCTGAATTATGCGCGTCCCGACGCGGAAATAAGCCGTGCAATCCGCATCATTGCCGGGTTGTACCGCCTCAATTGCACATAAGCATTTTTCATAGTACAATGAAAGTGTCATGAAAAATACACATATCGTTAAGATTGTTACTGCCGCCGTTTTTGCGGCTTTTCTGTTGCTGCCTGTCTCTGCAGGCGGAAAGAAAGATAGCGTTGCAGAGGGAAAAAATGATTCGGGGGCTGCGCAGCCCGCTGAATCTTCTTCTGTAAAAAAGACTTCAGGGGAAAGCGTGCATGTCGGGATCCTCAACGGGCCGACAAGCATTCCTGTGGCATATATGGTGGATTCGGGGCTTACCGTTGAAGGGAAAGACGTTGTGTTTGACAGGTATGCCACACCGCAGGCGCTTCTTCCCAAAATGCTCAAGGGTGAAGCCGATATAGGTTTTATGCCGGCAAATATTGCTGCTAAAGTATACAACAGTGCTTCCGGTGCTGTTTTGTGCGCCGGTATTTCAGGAAACGGCAATCTCTATCTTATTACAAAAGACGTAAACATAAAGAACCTTGCAGATCTGGCAGGTAAAACAGTATTTGTCGCAGGGCAGGGGGCAACTCCCGAATATTTGTTCCGCTGGCTTCTCGCACAGAACAAAATACCGGTAAACAGTGAGGGCGGCATAAAGCTTGATTATACGATTCCCACGCCCGATATCGCTGCGGAGCTTCTTTCCGATAAAATAAAATATGCTGTCGTTCCGGAACCTTTTGCGACAGTCGCGCTTATAAAATCAAAAGACGTGGTGCGCGCCCTTGATCTGCAGTATGAATTCGGGGCAATTGAAGGGCAGAAAGCAACGTATCCTCTGACGGTCATGGTCGTAAGCAAATCATATGCAGAATCAAATCCCGATACAGTCCGTGCTTTTATGGGCGCTTTCGGTAATTCCGTTTCATGGACAATAGAGCATCCTCAGAAGGCTGGTGTGCTTGTGCAGAAATATACGCTCGGACTCATGGCCCCTGTCGTAGCGAATGCCATTCCGTACAGCAGCTTTGTATGGAAAAATGCTGATGACTCACGAGCGGACATTGAGCGTCTGCTTTCTATCTTTCTGCAGTTCGCTCCCGATTCAGCAGGCGGAAAACTACCGGATGAAGGCTTTTACTTCAAGTAAGGCGGCGGCGTACAGCCTTTCTGCCGTATGCCTGTTCGGAATATGGGAAGGGGCTGCATATGCTGTGCATTCGCCGCTTATTGTGCCGTTTCCCGGAGAAGTATTCCGTTCCCTCGCCGGTTTGTGCAGGACTGCATCATTCTGGCAGAACGTGAGCGCTACTTTTCTGCGCTGTATCATTTCATTCGCTCTTTCTGTCGTGCTCGGGACTGTCATAGGCGTCATCTGCGGGCTGTCTGCGTTTTTTAAGAATTTTTTCGCATTTCCGATTGAAATAATCCGTGCAACGCCTGTCGTTTCTTTCATACTGATAGCACTGTTCTGGTTTACGTCGACCCAGGTACCTGTTTTCGTTTCGGTCCTGATGACCCTTCCCGTTATGGTATCGTCCGTCGCAGGCGGATTTGTAAAGAAAGATAAAAAACTTGAAGTTATGGCCCGTATTTACGGCTTTACGGGGAAACAGACGTTCCGCTGGATTACAGTTCCTGCTGTTGAACCGTTTTTTCTGTCCGGCATGGTCTCGACGTTCGGACTTACGTGGAAAGTTGTGGCAGCCGGCGAAGTTCTGAGCCTGCCGCAGAAAGGT
>WSSedB1CaDRAFT_10000038_pt1 | contig 73198 bp, 70 predicted proteins | sample WetSurSB1Cattail_FD_9460 | JGI IMG/M metagenome (IMG submission 9460)
GGAACCTGAAATAATTCCGCGTGCGACTCTCGCCTATTCTGGCGAGCCGGAGCATAGCGTAATTATTTCAGGTGGGAGCGGACTGTTTTTCTGTACAAAGGCAGCATAATCAGATTTTTTTTGTAAGTCTGTAAAATGTGTATAATAAACGTACATTAACCTAATCCAAAATCACCGCCATGGATGGCGGCTTATGCCTTGTCAAACTATCCGTTGAAATTGTACAGTACCACGGAGGTACACAAACAGATGATGGAAGACGGCTTATTCCGGCGCAGTCTGTATATTTTCATGAGCGCGGCAGAAGAAGGCAGTTTTTCGGCAGCCGGACGAAAACTCCGGATGACGCAGGCATCGGTGAGCCAGCAGATAGATAAACTTGAAGACAGCCTCCGTTTCAAACTGTTCGACAGATCTGCATACCGGCCGGTACTGACAGAAGCTGGCAGATACTTTTATGAAAAATGTGCAGGACTGGACAAGCTGTACAGAAATATCGAACAGACAGCCCGCTGTAAAGCCGAATCGTGCATCTGCCTGCTCCGCATCGGTATTACCGGCCCCATTGAACAGAAACATCTGCCCCGTATCATACAAAGCTATCATGATACATTCCCTCAGGTACGCACCGATATACGGCTGTGTACTTTTATGGAAGGTATCGCAGGTCTTGAGCGCAGTGAACTCGACGCAGCATTCGGCCTGACCAACGACTTCAAAAACCGAAAAACGCTTTTGTGTACACACCTCATGCGCAACTCAATTAATGTCGTGTGTTCAAAAAGACACCCGTTTGCAGGCAGAGAAAGTATCGGAGGAAAGGAACTTGCCGGACAGTCTGTCATTTCGCTTTTCGGTTTTTCCGATACGGTCTTTTTCAGCGACTATCTTAAATCATTTGAAAAAGACGGCGTAAAGCCGGACATAGTCAGGGAAGCGGGCAATCTCGAAGAACTTATTCTTGCAGTCAAATTAAATCAGGGAATCGCGCTGCTTGCACCGGAAGTCATACCTGAAGATACTGAATTGTACAGCATTCCGGTCGTCGGTTCTCATCATCATGTCGATTTCTGCATCGGGATCAACAGGGAAAATCAGAAACCGTACCTGCTTCCTTTCGTAAAGCAGGTGCAGATATATTTTGAATCAATGAAATCATAGGAAAAACCTGTAGTCTTTATAAGGAAAAATGGTCTTTTTTTCTCCGGGATACGCCTGTACTTTATAAGTAAGAAAATCACTGGAGGCAGTACATGGCAAAAATTATCGTAACCGGAGTAGACGGCAATTTCGGAGGTTTCGTAGCCCGGAATATCACCAGCCTGACAGGAAAGGAAAATCTTATTTTCACCTGCCCGTTTGAAAAAGGACTTGAACAGTTCAAGGATGCAGGATTCGATGTCCGCACAGCGAATTTCAATCACCGGGAAAATCTTGAAAAAGCGTTTGCCGATGGAGACGTCATGCTGCTGATTTCATCTCCGTTTGTCGGCCCAAAGCGCCAGCAGGCTCACAAAAATGCAGTCGACGCAGCACTTGCAGCAGGCGTAAAAAAAATCGTGTACACGTCACTTGTAAACGCACGCGACCCGGAAAATCCGAGCGTCGAAAAGAAAGACCATGCGTATACGGAAGAATATATCATCAGTACGGGAGCAGATTACATTTTCCTCAGGAATTCCCAGTATGCGGAAGCAATGATTACAAGCTACATGACTGCACAGGACGATGTTATGGTCAGCTGCCAGGGCGACGGTCATATGTCGTACATTTCACGACTGGATTGTGCAAAGGCCGCAATGTACGCACTCACAAAAGACGATCTGCACAAAGCGGTTCTCAACATCAACGGGGCAGAATCACTGACGCTCAAACAGTTTGTCGAATACGGAAACAAGGCAACAGGTAAACATGTCACCGTAAAGGATGTGACCGAAGACGAAGTATATGCATCTTTCGATGCGATAGGTGTACCGCGCACAACCGACGGAACGTTCAAAGACGGTTCTCCGGCACCTTTTTCAAGCGACGGTATGGTAACATTCGCACGGGCAATCAGAGTCGAAAAAATGAGCAGCCACACTGATGACTTCAAAATGCTTACGGGAAGTACTCCGTACACTGTTTCATACATGTTTGAGCATGTAAACGATTTCCAGATTGGTAAACGGAACAGCACAGACAAATAAAACACAGCAGCTTGTACATTTTTTTCGGGTATAAAAACGGCCGGTATAATTTACCGGCCGTTTTTATATCCTGCTGCACAGTTACCATCTGCCGTAATGAATTTTTTCCCCGGTGTTCACCTTTTTTTGAGCCAGCCGCTCTGCATCGCCAGCCGGATATCCAAGTGCAAGAAAACAGGGAATCTCATATTTTTCAGGAATCGACAGGATATTTCTTGCACGTACAACTTCCTCCATAGAAGGAATTCTTGTCACGCCGAATAATCCTTCTGCTGCAGCTGCAATCAGAATGTTTTCAATGCTGCACCATATTGAAGCAAAACAATTCAATGAAGATATGTTACGGGGATGCAGTAAATCTCCCGGTTCATAATAACATGGAAGAAGCAGTACCCCTGCGTTGATTATCATGGAATACTGCTTGGGAATGGCATCAAGATACATTTCTTTCTGCAGAGGTTTATTCAATCCTGATTCGTTTATCATCCTTTCAGCATCATCTTTCGTTAAAGGATTCAGTACGCCTTCAATGATTTTTCTACGCTCTTCCTTTTCTTCCACTACGATATATTCCCAGTTCCGCAGATGATCGTTCGTCGGGGCTGCCATCCCTGCTTCCAGTATTTTTTTTATACTTTCCCTGTCCACAGCTCTCTGTGCAAAATCTCTTATCGTTTTTCTTCTGCCGATTGCTTCATACACATCCATATTTCCTTCTCCTATAAAAACTCCGCGTTAGCGGTACGGCATGGATGCCGTACATCGTAGTTGTGAAAGCAGAGCTTGAACAACTACTGTTGATAAAAATACACGGATGTATTTTTATCATACCTCCTATAAAAACTCCGCGTCAGCGGTACGGCATGGATGCCGTACATCGTAGTTGTGAAATAAGAGTACTACATCTTCCAGAACTGGTCGAGCGGCCCTCTTCCGTACCCGACGGTAAGGCCGGCAGCAATTGCACCTGTTACGTACTGTTTTGCAAGCAGGACGCTTTCTTCAAGCGTATATCCCTGTGCAAGCCTGCATGCAGCAGCGCTCGAAAGCGTGCAGCCCGTACCGTGCGTATTCTTATTCGCGATGCGTACGCCGGGAAAGGTATGTATTCCCCGGCTTTCCGACGCACAGCAGGACAGGAGACGGCCTGACTCGTACAGTACATCGTCGGCGGAATCAGGGCTGTGTCCTCCCTTCACAAGTACCGCGCAGTCTGTACGGGTAAGCGCGTCGTGCAGCACGGCGGCTTCATCAAGATTCGGCGTTATCAGCTCTGCAAGAGGAAAGAGCCTGTCCGTAAGAATGCGCACGGCATCCGTATCAAGCAGCAGACGCCCGCTTGTCGAAACGAGCACGGGATCAAGTACAACATGATGCACATGGTACTGTTCAAGTTTCAGCGCGACAGTTTCCGCAATTTCCGCCGTAGCAAGCATCCCGATTTTTACTGCATCAGGGAAAATATCCGAACAGACGCTGTCAAGCTGGGCGGCTACAACGTCCGGCGGCAGCGGAAAGACAGCCTGTACGCCGAGTGTGTTCTGCGCCGTTACCGCTGTGATAACGCTTTCCGCATACAGCCGGTGTGCGGAAATGGTTTTTATATCAGCCTGAATTCCGGCACCGCCCGAACTGTCGGAACCGGCAATGGTCAGCACACATTTCATCTTCATACCGGTAAATTCCTGAATGAAAAGCACGAACAGGCAGACAGGCCTTGGAGCCGGAGCCAGTCACCGTTATCTACGGTGCTTTCATCATAGACGGCACATACGGGAAACCCTGCAAGTGCGGCTGTCTGTCCGGCATAAAGCGCATCTTCAAAAACGACAGTATGTGCCGTATCCGTTCCCATATACCGCTGTGCCTCAAAATAGATATCAGGCTTGTCCTTCCCGGCTCCGGACTCCGAACAGGTAAGCAGTTTTTTAAAACAGCCGGACAGACCGAGCCGCTTCAGACAGGTTTCCGCACAGCGTCTATCTGTCGATGTTGCAAGCACCATCGGAATTCCGCGGGATGCAAGCGATTCAAGGAATCCGCGGGCACCGTCTTTCAGGCTGAGTGTATGAGCATACTGCTCATATATGTCGTCGTCAATCTTTTCTATTATTGTATCTATTGAATCTGAAATTTTATACGTCTGCTTAAAATATAACGCCGTCTGCTGCATATCGAGAGACTTTGTCCGGTTCCAGATATCCGGCTCAGGTTCAATGTGCTTCGACTCAAGATACAGAATTGCCGCATGTTCCCACATCGGCATTGAATCAAGCAGCGTTCCGTCCATGTCGAATACAGCAGCTTTCATCGACTGCATGACGGCGCGCCGGTTCGTGCTGTCCTTTTCCGCACGCAGACGGGCAGTGCATGCTGCGGTAAAAGATCTGCACACTGGGGTAAGCGCTCGTGCTGCCGCCGTCCTGTCGGGAGCGGCAAACAGTGCAGAAACGACTGCTGCACCGGCAATGCCCGATCCCTTCAGCTGCGCAATATTTTCTTTGTGTATTCCGCCGATTGCAACTACGGGAATTGTAACAGCAGCGCAGATTGCCGCAAGACACTCCATGCCTACGGCAGAGGCATCGTCTTTCGTAGACGTCGGAAATACGGCACCCACGCCGAGGTAATCGGCTCCCGCAGCCTGTGCCCGGAGAGCCTGTCCCACAGACTGGACGGAAACGCCGAGAATCATGTCCTGTCCGATGCGGCGGCGGACTTCCGCCGCTTCTGCGTCACTCTGACCGACGTGTACGCCGTCTGCATGCAGCGCGAGAGCCGCATCCGCATCGTCATCTACAATAAATGGTACGTCATGCGCCCTGCACGTATCTCCCACAGCTTTTCCGATGGAGAGCATATCGCTGCGTGAAACATACTTTTCCCGCAGCTGCAGCATCGTCGTACCTCCGAGAATACATTCCTCTGCAGCCGACGCCAGCAGAGCGGCACCGCACGGATCTTCCGCAGGAAACGGCCGGGGCAGCCACGTACGGTCGGTTACGCCGTACAGGGAGAGCGCGGCAGGCATATCATCTCTCTTCAATTCTGCATCCCTTTGCAAAGGCCTGTGGTGTGAGCAGGTTCATCGCGTCAAGCAGATATGCGCGGAACGTACCGGTACCGGCGCCCTCTGCAGCCGTTTTACTGTATGCAAGCTCGCCGCATAATCCCACAGCGCTCACCGCTGCGGCAACAGCTTCTGCAGGACTGCCGGGATTTGCTCCGCAGAACGCAGCTGCAACGGCACCGAGCATGCAGCCGCTGCCGGTAATCGACTTGAGCATCGGATGGCCGTTCCGGCAGATATACGTTTTTTCTCCGCCGGAAATGATATCGACTGCGCCTGTTACTGCGATGACGGAACCTGTCCGTTCGGCAAGACTGCGCACAAAACCGGCGGCGGCGTCAAGATTTTCTTCGGTTACCGTGTCGGCGGCATCGGCATCGACACCACGTGTTGTCCCGCTGCCCTGCGCAATTGTCTTAATTTCCGACATATTTCCCTTAATGACGGTAAAATGTACTATGTCCATAAGGCGGCTGACCGTTCCGGTACGGAACGGCGATGCGCCCGCACCGGCAGGATCAAGAACAACAGGGTGATGCAGTTCTTCCGCCCTTTTTCCGGCAGACAGCATTGAATCAATAGTACGTGCGTTAAGCGTACCTATGTTGATATACGTCGCGGAACAAATGGAAGTTATATCGGCGGATTCCGCTGCATCGTCGGCCATAATCGGAGATGCCCCGCACGCCAGAAGCATATTCGCCACATCGTTTACCGTCACGTAATTCGTAATGCAGTGAACGAGCGGTCCTGCCTTTCTCACGGCTTCAAAGATGCCGGTCAGTTTTTCGTTTGTCATTATTCGTCAGCTCCCGTACTGCCGGTAAAACCGACCGTCTTCCCCTCTAGTATCATATTCGTCGTACGTACCGCGCACATTTTTCCGCACATCGAACACGTATGGCGGTCTGCAGGCGGTGTGCGTTCAAAATAACTGCGCGCCTTTTCCGGATCGAGCGCACAGCGGAACATTTCATCCCAGTCCATCCGGTGCCGGGCGGCAGCCATTGCGTTGTCCCTGTCAATTGCACCGGGAACGCCTTTCGCAATATCAGCCGCATGCGCCGCTATGAGGCTTGCTGCAATCCCTTCCCGTACGTCATCCACGTCAGGGAGGCACAAATGTTCGGCAGGCGTCACGTAGCACAGAAAATCGGCACCGGCGGCAGCAGCAACCGCGCCGCCTATTGCTGCAGTGATATGGTCATACCCCGGAGCAATATCAGTCACAAGCGGCCCCAGCACGTAAAAGGGCGCACCCTTACATAATCTCTTTTCAATAACAACATTCGCAGCAATTTCATTAAGCGCCATATGGCCGGGGCCTTCAATTATAACCTGCACGCCCTTATCCCACGCGCGCTGCGTGAGCAGACCCAGTTCCGCAAGTTCCGTTATCTGACCTGTGTCGCTTGAATCCGAAAGACATCCCGGCCGAAGCGCGTCGCCGAGCGATATTGTCACGTCGTACTCATGGAGGATGTCGAGCAGTTCGTCATAATATTCGTAAAACGGATTTTCGTTTCCCGTCATTTCCATCCAGGCAAACAAAATGGAACCGCCGCGTGAAACGATATTCATCATCCGTTTTCGCTCCCTGAAAGACGAAACTGTTTTTCTGTTGATTCCGGCGTGAATCGTCATAAAGTCAACGCCCTGTTCCGCATGAACGCGTACGACTTCAAGAAAATCACGAGCTGTAAGTGCGGCTAAATCCTTGTCAAAATAGCCGACCGCATCGTAAACGGGAACTGTCCCTATCATTGCAGTCGATTTTTCAATCAAATCGCGGCGGAACGAATCCGTCTTTCCGTAATTGGAAAGATCCATGATTGCCTCCGCACCGTACTTGAGCGCAGCGGTTACTTTTTCAAATTCCTTTGTATAATCGGACGCATCGCCTGAAATACCGAGATTTACGTTGATTTTTGTACGAAGCCCCTGTCCGACACCTTCCGGGTTCAGCGCTGTATGATTGATATTCGCCGGTATGGCAATAGTTCCCGCCGCAGTCCCTGCACGGACATACTCTGCGGACACATGTTCCTTTTCCGCAACTGCCAGCATTTGACTGGTAATAATCCCCTGAAGTGCAGCTTCCCGCTGCGTTTTCCGGGAATGCGCCGTCACATATTCTTTCATGAAACCTCCCAGCTGCAAGGGAAGGACGAATATCAGGAACGGCCGTAAAAAATAAAAAAGGATTTCCGCAAAAGGAAATCCCCTGTACTGACAATCCGTATCATGTATGGTTCCCTCCGTTGGCATTATCCAAATCAGGTTTTACGGGTCGAAGTTCCGGTACTTCCTCTCAGCCTGCCCGGCGAAAACGCCACAAGCTCCCCTTGTATATTATATGTTGCCGTTACAGTATCATACCGGCAGAAATAGTGCAACAGGTACCATTACCTCCGTTCATTTTTCTGCGCAGCCTTCTGTTGATAATTTCCGACAAAATACTGAACGAAAATATCATGATGACGAGAACGGCGGAAGACAAATCGGCTATCTGGGCTGCGTTGGGTGCAAGCGATTCCGTACGCGCGCCCCAGATATGGAGTGCAAGTGTTTCGCCGGGACGGAACGGATTGAGCGGGCACGTAGCCGAAAGCAGATTCCAGTTGCTCCAGTCAATATCGGTAGTCATACCCGCCGTATACAGCAGTGCGGCAGCTTCCCCGAAACCGCGGCCGGCCGCAAGCATGACGCCTGTCATAATTCTGGACACCGCTGAAGGAAGCAGCACACGGCATATCGTCTGCCAGTGCGTCGCACCGAGCGCGAAACTACCTTCTTTCAGGTTCTCCGGCAGCGATTTAAACGCATCAACAGTGGTGGAAGCAATAAGCGGAAGATTCAGAATAAACACAGCAAGCGCGCCTGCCATCAGATTCCATCTTGAATGAGTCATAAGAATGAAAACAAGATAACCGAACAAACCGACAACAATTGACGGAAGGGAAGAAAGCGTTTCTATGGACATTTCAAGAAATTGTGTAAACTTTCCCTGTTTTGCATATTCCGCCATATAGATTCCCGTTGCCGTACCGAGCGGAATGCTTATGGCAAGAGAAAGGAAAACAAGATAAATCGTATTGAAAAACTGATTCCCGATTCCGCTGTCGGAAAAAGAAAAGAGAGAAAGGTTGAATCCCCTGAATCCCTTTACCACAATGTATACGATTAGCGTACCAAGAAAAACAAGCAGCAGCAGGCCTATACTGTAAAATACGGCCGTCATGATGTTGTTTTTTATTTTTTCAATTTTCAGATGATTGGTCATTTTGTATGTTCTTTACCTCTTTTGCCGGAAAGATAATGTATAACGAATATGAACAACAGTGAAATAAGATACAACAGCAATGCCATTGTCCACAACGCCATATTGTATTCCCCACCGTCCATCGCCCCGCCCATATCGGACGCAATTGCCGTCGTAAGAGAGTTCGTAGGGCTGAGCAGATTCGCCGGAAACGCCTTCATTTTGCCGATGACCATAGCTACGGCAAGCGCTTCACCAAAAGCGCGCGAAAGCCCTAGTATGACAGCCGTCAGAATGCCGTCCGTTGCTGCCGGCAGTACCGTACTGCGGATAACCTGCCATCTCGTCGCCCCCAGCGCATACGAGCCTTCTCTATATTCGTCGGGAACAGAACGGATTGCATCAGCGGTTACAGTTGTAATCGTCGGAAAAATCATGAGGGCAAGTACGAGCGATGCCGAAAGAACAGTGAATCCGTGAGGCAGGCTGAAAATGTTTTTTATAAACGGAACAAGGATGGTCAGGCCGAGCCATCCGTAAACGACTGACGGGATGCCTGCAAATATGCCGACTGCAGGCTGAAGGAACCGTGCCCCTGCGCCCGGTGCTATTTCCGTCATAAAAACAGCAGCGGCAAAACTAAACGGTACGGAAATTCCAAGTGCAAGGCCGCAGGTAAGAAGCGAGCCCACAATATAAATGAGCGCACCCACTTTACCGCCACCGTTTCCGCTGTCTTCCGGTGCCCATTGAGAACTGAACAGAAACTCTCCCACACTGTGCTTATATATAGTAAAAGTTCCCGTTCCCTTTACAAGGAGAAAAAAACCAATCGACAGGGTTAGAATTATAACAAGAATACCGCAGACAGTTATGACTGCTTTTCCAAGATATTCTTTTCTTATCATTTCTCTGTTGTACAAATTGAATATCCCCCATTTTCAGCTCAGACAGCCAAAAGAAAACGAGCTGCCCCTTCGCACTCTCTCCGTTACGAAAGAACAGCCCGGAAACTGGTTCACAATAATCAGCGGGTAACCTTCATTTTTGACGTGATGCAGTATCCCTGTGATTCCATCTGTTTTCCGTATTCAGCACCCATAACGTATCCGATAAAATCGTTGGCAGCCTTATTGCCGCTTCCTTTCGTATACATGTGCTCGTATCCCCATACCGGATACGTACCATTGTATGTGTTCGCCATCGTAGGATTTACACCGTCGATAGAAACAGTGCTCACGGTAGTATTGTTTACGAGATATGAAAGGGCAAGGTATCCGATTGCACCTCTGTTCTGGGAAACAGTCTGCATGAGCGTTCCGGAATTGTCTGTTTCAAGCGATTTGTTTGAAGCTTCTTCGTTGTTGTCGAGTGCATACTGTTTAAACAACGCGCGGGTTCCTGATGTAGTAGGACGGGTGACAAGCAGTACCGGTTCATCGGGACCGCCGACGTCTTTCCAGTTTGTTATTCTTGCTGTAAAGATTCCGATTAACTGCTGTTTCGTAAGATTCTTCACTGTTTTGGCAAGGTCATTGTTGATAACAGGAGCCATAGTGATGACGCAGACTTTGTGGTCGATGAGAGCTGCTGCCTTGTCCGCGCTCAGCTTGCTTTCCGCATAGACATCCGAATTACCGATGTCAACGCTTCCGTCGGAAACCTGTGCAAGTCCTGTTCCGGAACCGCCGGCACTGACATTAACAGATACGGCCGGATTAACACTCTTGTATTTATCCGCAGCATCCTTTACGAGCGGAAAAAGGGCAGATGAACCTGAAATTGTGATTGTGGATGCAGTTACGCTTCCACTGTCCTTTGTTCCGTTTGCAAAAGCAAACGATCCTGCAGTAAGGATCATCATCATTCCAAGTAAATTTCTTGCAATTTTTTTCATTTTCAATCTCCTGTGAAAATCGATTATCAATTCGCAGAACGGCATTGATAAGCCTTCCAGTAATTGATATACAGAATCTACAGGGAAAGTGTTTTATTTTTGTAAGTCGAATGTTAAATATCAGTTAATGACGCTTTTGGTGTGCTTCAAAATGCTGCCTGCAATTTTATCAAGCGGGGTAACTTCACAGGCTCCCCCGAGGGTAATGGCTTCCTTCGGCATTCCGAAAACGATGGAAGTCTCTTCGTCCTGTGCAATCGTATATCCGCCGGCGTCCCGGATCGCCTTCATACCGGCAGCTCCATCGCGTCCCATGCCGGTAAGGAGTGCGGCAATACAGTTTTTGCCGACATTCTCCGCAGCAGTATGAAAAAGAGCGTCCACAGCAGGACGCTGACCAAACAGTTTCGGGCCGTTTTTAATTCTGATAATGCTGCTGGATCCCGAAGATACCACCAGCATGTGATAGCCGCCCGGAGCAATATAAATGGTACCGGGCATAACTGTTTCTCCGTTCTGCGCCTCCTTAACATGAAGGACGCAGAGAGAATCAAGACGTTCCGCAAAAGATGCGGTAAAGCGTTCAGGCATATGAATAACGGCAAGCGTCGGCGGAAAATCAGGGGTAAAGTGCGTAAACAGTTCTTCAAGCGCAATAGTGCCCCCTGTAGACGCCCCCACGACTGCAAGTTTATTTGTAGTCGAAATGTGAGAAAGCGTGTGCTGCACTGAGGACACCTCCCTGTTCTGGCTGGAAAGCCGTGCAGATGCTGAATAAAGCCGTGTAACAGGAAAGGATGCAGCTTCCCTGATTTTATAACAGAGATCCTCAATAATATCGCCGACAGAAAAAGGTCCGCCGGGCTTATGTACAATATCAACAGCTCCAAGTTCAAGCGCCTGAATTGCAGCCGGATTGTTCGATGAAACAAGCGAACTCACAATAATAACAGGCATCGGCTTGTATTTCATCAGATAGCGGAGAAAAGTAAGTCCGTCCATACGGGGCATCTCTATATCAAGCGTAATGACATCTATATTGTCATTTTCAATCTTGTTGCGTGCAATGTACGGATCACCGGCTGTACCTGCAACTTCAATTCCCGGATTACTGGACAGTTCACGGGAAAGAATGTCACGCACAATAGCAGAATCATCGACGATCAGGACCCTGATTTTCTTCATGATGATAAACTCCTGGATCAATATACACGGCAGTAAATGGAGCTGCCGGCTTTTTTAAGATTTTCCGGCTGTGAAAGAAGAACTTCCGCATGACCGATGAACAAGGATCCTCCTACCCTCAGGTTTTTCGTAATAGTGGAAATCGCCTGCTTCCGCGATTTTTCGTTAAAGTAGATGAACACATTACGGCAAAAAACATAATCGAACGGCTCCGGAAAATGAAGCGAGTCCATCAGGTTAAGATTCTTAATCGAAATATAATAGCGGAGCGAATGGTCAATTGCAAAAAAATCATCACCGACTGGGGTAAAATAATGCAGCCGGGTAGTTGGAGACATTTGTGAAAGCCGGCTTACATGATAAATACCGCGGTTAAACTCGGACAGTACATTCCGGTTAAGATCGGAAGCAATAATATGAAAATTCCTGATTCCTTCATCAAGAAGTGTCATCGCAATAGAATACGGTTCCTCACCCGTGGAACAGGCCGCACACCATATGGTATGCGAGGTACGATGCGAATGTTTGATGTCGTTAACAAGTTCATGAAAATGTTCAGATTCACGAAAGAAAAAAGTATGACATGTAGTAATGCAGGAAATAAATTTTTCCAGCACGTCCCTTTCGCCTGCAGAAAGCCGGTCACATAGTTCGTCCGCCCCTGTATATCCTTCAAGGTCTATACACTGTTCAAGTTTGGGCAGCAAACGGGAAATCTTTTCGGGACCAATATAAATACCGTATTTCTGGTACGCAATATTGCAGATGGTATCCACCTGCCTCTTAGAAATGCTTATCATAAGCTAAACCTCATAAATTCTACTATTCTGCCTGCCGGTAAAAAGCAGCAGGCAGAATACTACCTGTTTCAGGACGGTTTAAAATCCTCATCATCTTCAAAAGAAATCGCATGACCGTTTTTTGAGTCAGCAGTATCCTGCGGAGATGCTTTCCGCGGAGAATCCTTCTCATCGTTTTGAGCCGGTGCAGCTTTTTTTGCAGAAGATGCTGAAGAGCCTCTCTCATTTACCTTCGTTTTTGCAGGTTCATGGGTGGTGACAGTATGATGCTCAGAAGCAGAAGCGGGTTTGTTGTCTTTCTGGGACTGTTGTACATGTTCTGTCTCCTGTGCCCTGCCGCCGAAAGTCCTGCCGCTTACAATAAGATACAACATATCAACTATCTCGTTAAGACCGATAACCTGACTTTGAAGCTCCTCTGCTGCACTGGCGGTCTCTTCCGCACTTGATGCATTCGTCTGTACAACGGTGTCAAACTGGATCATTGCCTTATTTACCTGAGTAATTCCCTCGTCCTGCTGTCCGGAAGCAGTTTCCACTTCCCTGTTCATTTCCATAACTTTCTTTGAGTTGGAAAGGATTTCCTTGAAGATTTCGGAAAGTTCCTTGGAAATGGTCATACCGTCTTCGACATTTTTAAGGGTTTCCTTTATCATTGAAGCTGTTTCTTTTGCCGAATCGGATGACCGGTTGGCAAGGTTCTTGACTTCGTCGGCAACAACGGCAAATCCCATACCTGCCTCACCGGCGCGGGCGGCTTCTACGGCAGCGTTAAGCGCAAGCATGTTTGTCTGGAACGCAATATCGTCAATTACGTCAATTACGTTCTTTATGTCTTCTGTCGATTTGGAAATACCGTTCATAGCGGAAAGCATATCGGCCATCTTATCAAATCCGTTCTGGCTCGCTTCCGTCGCCTTTTCGGAAAGAAGGCTTGCCTGCCGTGTGTTGCCGAGATTCTGTTTTACCATAGACGAAAGCTCTTCCATAGAAGACGTTGTCTCTTCAATACTCGACGCCTGCTCCTGTGCACCGTTCGCAATTTCCTGCGATGCAGAAGAAAGCTGAGCGCTTGAAATATTTATCTGCGAAGAGCTTTCCGTCAGATCGGTCACAATCTTCCCTACCGGTTTTGTGATACTCCGTGTTATAGTAATACCCAGCAGAAGTGAAATTGTAAGTCCGACTACTATCGAAAATAATATAATTACAATAGAAGTAATTGATATTCTCTGGCTTGAAGTGAACGATGCGAAGCTGTCTTTAGTCTGCATGTCTATGAGACCTTCTATTGCCGGAGTAAGATTCTTAGTCCGCAAAGGTACGACAACCGTGGTCATAAATTCGTCGGCACCGGCCAGATCGCCTTTCATAACATAACTGAACATTTCTTCAGCTTTCTCTGCATATTCCTTTCCTGAACTTTTTATCGTTTTGAGTAATGCGCTTTTATCCTCAGACGCTATATTAGTCGACTCCATTTTTGCCACATCAGCATCAAAATTCGCATACCCTTCATTAAATAATTTCCTGGATGCCTCAAGCTGTTCTTTTGATCTCCCCTGAATATTTGCATCGAGCAGTATACAGCGTATAGCCTCAATATCATTCTGAATCTTCCCTGCATACTGAATCCGGAGAACATCCTTCCGGTACATGTTTGTCACAAGTTTGCCGACGGTACTTGTTGTATAGAGGCCGATACAACCAATGACGGCAGCTAAAACCGAAAGGATAACTGACATCGTTATAATTCTAAAACCAATCCCCTTCTTTTTCATAAACACTTTCTCCCTGTATCTGTAGCTATTGTTAAAAGCCCCGGCGGATACACTACCGGTCTTATACCTTGGCTTCAACACGAACCACTGCACTGTCCTTTACTGCAGCAAGTTCCTCGTCACTGAGAACTTTCAGCACATCAAGAATAATTTTCATCCCTTCAGGGGTATCTGCAATTCCTTTTATGTATTCGCTCCTGATTTTTGCATTAATGTACGGAATCTTTGACATCTTCTCTTCCGGAATACTCACAACCTCCTGAATGGCATCCACTACAAGGCCCATCAGGATGTTCTCACCTTCATAACTTACTTCGACAACAATAATGCAAGTACGTTTCGTATATTCCTGAAATGAAAGCCCGAATTTAAGCCGCAAATCAATAATCGGTATAATCTGGCCCCTCAGATTTATAACACCGCGTATAAACTGCGGAGTGCGAGGCAGAGGAGTTATAGTTGTCATTCCCATAAGTTCCTTCACCTTCAGGATGTCGATGCAGTAGTTCTCGTTGTCTACTGTAAAACTGAGAAAGCGCGCGCCGTTAAGCAATTTGCGCTTTGTCATTTCCATATCTGTACCTCCTTGTCATATCCGGGATAAATGGACTGCAAAAACACACCTTATGAAAGAATATTCTGTATGGTACTAAGAAGTTTGTCCGGTTCACATGGTTTTACAACCCATCCTGTCGCACCAAGTGACTTGGCCCTGGTACGGAATTCTTCCTTTGTTTCCGTCGTAAGCATAAGTACAGGAGTTGTCTTGTATTCCGGCATCTGGCGCAGTTTTTCAAGAAGTGTAAGTCCATCCATAACAGGCATATTGACGTCAAGCAGAAAAAGAGAAACCACTCCGCACGAAGGAAGCAGATCAAGAGCCTTTGCACCGTCTTCCGCTTCAGATACATCAAATACAGAAGTCAGCCCGTTTCTGATAATATTGCGGATTGTGGTTGAATCATCAACAAGCAGGATTTTTTTCATCTATGGCCTCCTTTTTATGCTGCTAAAAAAGTTCTATGCGGCGGTTATTAATCGCAATATCTATGTCAGTATCAGGAACTGTCTGCCTGATACCGCGTTCAAGGGCGCGAAGCTCGTTCTCTGTAGTCAGTCTGTGACGGATTTCCGAAGCAATGGTGCTTGCCGCCTCCTTTCCCGGTTCCGGTACTGGTGACGGGCATGTATTTTCAGCCTTTTTCTCAACATATGTACAAAAATCTCCGGTCACAAGCTTAAGATTTCCGATTTCCTGGCTTGTAATCTCATGAAGCTGAACGACAGGAGAAATCACATCCATGCTTTTTGTAAGAGAATTGATAATACCGAGTACACCGTCGTATAGCTTTTCAAGCTTCGGAAAATACCCATCCAGGGTCTGCTCAAAAACGGCAAACCCAGTCTGCCGCTGCGCGACTACATCAAGTATTTTCACTTTATTTTCATCAAGTCCTGCTGCTATGTTACCGAATATAATACGGGTTTCGTTAAGCATTTTTCTGATTTCGGCAAGGCGCCCCTCAGTATCCGATGACAGCCTCTTAATTTCTCCTGCAATAATACGGAATCCGCTGCCGGCATCGCCTGCCCGTGCAGCTTCAATAGACGCATTAAATGAAAGTATCCGTATCTGTTCAGAAATTTCACTTATGTCACCGGCAATGTCGCCGATATGACTGGAAACAGTTTTTAACTCCACCATATGTCCGTTAAGCGTAGAAAATACGTCTTCTATCGTATTGGAAAGGGATTTAAGATCATTGTTGAACATGTCGCTCTCATTATGAAGACGGATGATTGCAGCTTTGTCTTTTATATCGCTTTCATACGAACTAATATTTTTGAGAAATATTTCATTCGATTGTTTTATGTGAAGCAGTTCTGCAGAAATAGGTTCTGTCGTAGAACTCAGACTATGAGAAATCGATGAACAAAGTTCTCCAATAACAGGGTAAAGAAGCCGTGCACGGGATGCTATGTTGCAGCTGGCGTCGGCTATTTCTGCAAGCTGTTTTTCTTCCGCTTTTTTTTCATCTGCAGCCGCAGTATCTGTCATGGCTGAGGATACCTCCTTCCCGCCGTTATCTGCAGCCGCTGTATCTGTCTGAGAGGCGTCATTTGCAGCATCGGAAAGCCGCATCATGTATCTGAATCTGCTGTAAAGAAAAACACTGGACAGCAGGCAGGGCAGCACGATGACAGCACTGAAAAGTACAATCTTTAAACTTATCGCCACACCTGCAGTCCTGAACAGTACAAGTGACAGAAAAAACGAGAAAATAATACTAAACGACAAAGCGGATATCGTTTTATACTGTTTGCCGGATACATGTTCGCCCCTGTTCATGCAACACCATCCTCCCGTCGAAGACTTTCTTTTCCAAGCTCAATAATCTCTTCGACATCAAGTACAAAGCCTATAGCACCACCTGAAAGAACAGAACCGGAACTGATTCCCTTCAGATTTTTAAAGCAGGCACCGAGATTCTTTATCACCACTTCCCGTTTTGCAAGTATTTCATCACTCATAACGGCAAACTGTTCTCCGTTCACATTTTCCACAATCGTCGCAATAGTACTTACTTCGGTCTGGGCCATATCGAATATTTCCGCGATTCTTATAATCGGAATCATCCTTCCCCTCAGATCAAGCACCTGCACCCCCGTGGCAACCAGATGAATCTGTTCATCCTTTACTTTGAGGGATTCAATAATCGAGGCAATAGGTATGATAAATATGTTGTCACCAGTACGGGTAAGCATGCCGTCGATTATCGCCGTACTGAGCGGGAAGAATAAAGAAAAAGTAGTTCCCCTGCCCGGCCTGCTCTCCGTTACAATATGTCCTTTTGCTGTCGCTACGGCTTCTTTTACAATATCCATCCCGACGCCGCGGCCCGATATAAGATTTACCGAATCGTTCGTTGAAAATCCCGATATAAATATGAGATTATTTACCGCGTTTTCGTTCATATCGGGAATGTCTCTTTCTCTGATGAGTCCTTTTGCCACCGCTTTTTTCAGGATTTTTTCCCGATCCAGTCCCCTTCCGTCGTCGCCTACCGAAATAACGATGTTGTTTCCCCTCCGTTCAGCAGCAATCCGGATCGTTCCATCCGGAGCCTTTCCCGCCTTTGCCCGTTCTTCAGAGCTCTCTATGCCGTGATCAAGCGAATTACGGATGAGGTGCATAAGCGGTTCTTCCAGAGATTCAATAAGAGTACGGTCTATCTCCAGGTCCTCTCCACAGAATTCGGTCTGTACCTGTTTTCCGACTTTCTGGGAAGTGTCCCTGATAATACGCCTTGCAGTACCGAACAGGGTATGCACGCTTTCCGTCCTGAGCTGCATGCCTGCATATTGTAAACTTCGTGCTATCTTTCTTACCTGCGTCAGCCCTTCTGTATCGTCCTGCATCTGACCGATGCTGATTAGAAGCTCTCCTATCATATCAACAAGATAGTTCACTTTTCCTGTCTTAACCTTGATAACGGAATCCTCTGCATCATTTTTTCTTACTGCCCGTTCGTCGTTCTTCTGTTCGTGTTCCGTTTTTTCTGCAGGGATGGCGCCTCCGGTGCTTGTATCAGGCGGCGGAGGTGGAGGTGCAGCTGACTGCACGGATGCAGGTGTACCGGAGACGGCACTTTCTCCTGTTGTAAACTGCGCCAGCCGGGCTTTGTAATCCGCTACCGATACTGAACGGTATGCCTGGAAATCTTCGTCCTTAAGTTTTTTGCAAAGCTCCTGGGCAATATCCAGACCTTTCAGCAATATATCGACAATATCTCTTGTTACTGAAAGTTTTCCGGAGCGCAGTAAATCAAGCAGACTTTCAGTATTATGTGCAAGCCCCCCAAGTGTTACCAGTTTAAGAAAACCACATTCCCCTTTGACCGTATGAAAAATTCTGAACAATTCTTTGACAGCCTCGCTGTCGGACGGATCCTCTTCAAGTCCCAGAACAAGTTCCTGGGCGCGCTGAAAACGCGCCTCACAGTCGCTTATGAAAAGTTTTAACTGATCTCTGTCAATTTCCGCAGGATTTTCCTCGGAATTCCCGGCGTCTGCCGTCTGAGATTGTGTTTCGGTTTTTGTCCCGCTTATACCGGAATCTTTTTTTTCTGCACGGCAGGCTGTTATTTTACCGGCAAGCCACTTCTCTATCTGTTCTGATTTTGTATGGTTTACAGTATCACCTGATTCAACCAGATAAAGCAGAAAATCAATCCCCTCCGAGATGCAGGACGTAAAATCCTGAAAACTGCCATGCAGCTCTTCTTTTGCTATTTCAAGAAGTTTTATACAAATCTGATGATCTATCCCATCGGCACTGCATTCCGGCAGCAGTTTTTCAAGATTACTTACAATCTCGGATGATGTCATGACGTCACCCGGTTCATATATAATTATAAGTTTGGTGAGAACGTTAATAATCTGATTGAACGTTTTTTTTGAGTCTTGTACAGGCAATGTATTCCTCCTTCTTCATATATTATCGATTTTATAAATGATACTTTTTTGAACGAAGAACACACAATGATCCGGTATTAATTATTATAACGAACATTATCATGGTTTCAAGAAAAACGGGGAAAAAAGCTTATAAAGTTCCCCGGCACCTTTTTCATATATTGTCTTTCAAAAAAAGCTTGACATGGAGTAAACTCCATGTTGTAACTTATAAAAACCGGACGAAATAGAGGAAAAAAAATGACAATTGCAGAAGTTTCCAAAAAATACGATATCTCAATAGACACGCTCAGGTATTATGAACGCATAGGGCTCCTGCCTCCGGTAACCCGCGATAAAAGCGGTTTCCGTGATTTCTGCGAAACAGACTGCAACTGGGTTGAATTTATAAAATGCATGCGGAGTGCAAGCGTTTCCATTGAAGCGCTTACTGAATATGTATCGCTTTTTCAGGAAGGTGAATCGACACACGCCGCACGTAAAGTGCTCCTGGAGGAACAACTTTTGGAGCTGGACAAGCATATCGCGGAAATGCAGGCAGGCCGTGAGAAGCTTGCCTGGAAAGTGGCGCATTACGAAGATAAAATGAAAGAAACCGAAAAAAAGCTGCTGTAACTGCTTATCAGCACAACTCTCCGATCCGGATAATAGTTATTGCAAAGGAAGCTTCACTGTAAAGATACTTCCTTTTCCGACAGTGCTTTCTACAGTGATATTCCCTCCGTGCAATTCAACAATTCTAGCGGCAACGGCAAGTCCGAGACCGTTGCCTTCAACCGTACGCGACGTATCTGCCTGATAGAATTTTTCAAAAACGTGTTTTGCCGATTCTTCACTTATACCGCATCCAGAATCCTGAATTTTAACGACTGCGTTCTCCTGTTCAGCATACAGAAATATGCGGAGCTTTCCGCCTTCCGGTGAAAATTTTACAGCATTATCTGTAAGATTCATCCAAACCTCCGCCAGAAGTTCCCGGTTTCCTTTTATTTGAAGTTCGTCGAGATTAAGTTCCGGCTCAATGTTTTTTTCTTCCCATTTGTTCTGAAGCAGCAGAACTGTACCCCTCAGCTGTTCCGCAAGATTGTATGCAGTTGTGCCGGTAAGAATCGTCTGTGTTTCAAGGCGGGACAGATTAAGGATGTTCGACGAAAGCCGGGAGAGACTGCCGGTTTCAGCTATAATAATCTGAATATATTCCCTCCGTTGTTCTTCAGGAATATTCTGACGCTGCAGTTGTTTTGCAAATCCCTGAATCGAAACAATCGGCGTTTTAAATTCATGAGAAAAATTATTAATAAAATCGCTGCGCATCATTTCAATACTGCTCAGTTCCCGTGCAGTTTCATTGAACGCATCCGCAAGTTCGGCATATTCATTCGGTACAGGCAGATTCCCAAAATCGATTTCCGCTTTAAAATTTCCGGAAGCAAGCTGTCTGAGTGCTTTAACAGGAACAGCGAGATACCTGCGCATAATCCTCTGATAGATAAATGCGGTTATCACGGCAAGCGTTATGCCGACGAGCAGTGCAAAAATAAACGGTGCATACGGATGAATATAAAAATCTGACGGAATAAATTTTAAATGGAGAAGTACTGTGGAAATACCGGCTGCAAGTGTCATGCAGAAAAGCAGTACGATAATATTATTAACTGAGAAAAGTAGTATGACCGTAATATTTCCGAGTGCTGATTTTGTCTTTTTCTTCATATATTTTTCACTGCCTTGTATCCGAGCCCGCGTACTGTAACAATCTCAAATTCGTTCCATGTATCGAATCTGTTCCTGAGTCTGTTTATATGCGTATTTATAGTATTGTCTGCACTTTCATTGTCCATTCCCCATACTAAGTTTATGCTCCGTAACTATCTGCGCACGGCGGAGCAGAGCTTTTATGCGCAGAATCATTTCTTCCTCGTCTACAGGTTTCGTCATATAGTCGTCTGTACCGACAAGGAAACCATGTTTTTTCTCTTCAGGAAGCTGTTTTGCAGTAAGCATAAGGACGGGCAGCGTACTTCCTGAATCACGGAGTGTACGGGTAAGTTCATATCCGTCCAACTTCGGCATCATGATATCGGCAATAAGGAGGTCTATATGAACATTGTCCAGTACGTCGAGAGCCGCATCTCCGTCACATGCTTCGGTAACTTCGTACCCGTTTTCACTGAGAACGTTTTTCAGCAGCTTTCTCTGATTTTTATCGTCTTCCGCAATCAGTATATGAAACATTTTCACCTGCCTGTCAAAAAGTTTATATCCGGTTTATGCCGCGTTTATGTAAAGTTTATATTCGTTCAGTATTATAACTGCATCAGTCTGATAACTATAAACAATTTTACGGAGGTTAACAACATGAAAAACAAAATATACCTGGTAACAGGCATTGCGGGAAATCTCGGATCAAGCGTTGCAGAGAGGCTTCTTGCAGACGGAAAAAAAGTCCGCGGACTCGTCCTTAATGGAGATCCGGCTGCAACCCGCATCCCAAAGGAAGTCGACGTATTCGTAGGAGATGTAACGGACACTGAAAGCCTTGAACGATTTTTCTCTGTTCCTGCCGATACGGACATCATCTGCATACACTGTGCTGCAATCGTTACGGTCAATCCAAATTACAGCCCGAAAGTATATGCTGTAAATGTACAGGGAACACAGAATATTGTAACGATGTGCCTTACACATCATGCAGTAAAACTCGTGCACGTCAGCTCAACAGGTGCAATCCCCGAAATACCGGGAAATAAACCAATAACAGAACCTGACACGTTTAATCCTGACCTTGTAACCGGATATTACGGGAAAAGCAAGACTCTCGGAAGCCTGATTGTCCTGGATGCCGTCAAGAACAGCAACCTTGATGCATCCATCGTTTTTCCGACCGGGATATGCGGGCCGGATGATTACGCATTCGGTCCTGTCGCAAGCTTTCTCATTGACTACTGTGCAGGAAAACTCACTGCAGGCGTCGCTGGCAGTTTTAATGCGGTAGATGTCAGGGATCTTGCAGATGCCATCGTGGAGTGCACGGAAACAGGACGAAAAGGAGAAGGATACATTCTTGGCAATGAATGTGTTTCTATGGAACGGATGTTCCATATCCTTGCAGAACTTACAAATACGAAGGAAGTAACGACAATCGTTCCTGCAGGTATTGCAAAAATTATTGGAAAGGCAAGCGACATAATCGAACATATTACGAAAAGACCGCAGCGCATGACAAGTTTTGCCGTATACAACCTTATCCGTAATAATAATTTTGACTGTTCAAAGGCCCGCGCTGAACTGAAATTCAAAACAAGGCCGTTTGATGAAACAATCAGTGACACTATTGCATGGCTTGCATGTGAAGGAAAAATCACCATTACCAAAAAAAGACAAACCGCATGAAAAAAGTCTGTGTTATTACCGGCGGCGGCAGCGGAAGGAGACTTGCTGCTGCACGGATTCTTGTGCAGCAGGGATATTATGTCATTCTTGCCGGAAGAGCCGCAGCAAAACTTGAAAATGCCGTTCAGGAATTAAAAAACCTGGGCGGGGAAGCTGAAGCTGTCAGTTGTGATGTTTCAGACAGTTCTGCAGCAGAAGCACTTGCATATATAAAATACAATGCAATAAAACGGATGGGCAAACCGGAAGAAATAGCGCAATTATTCGCATACCTCGTTGTCGAACGGCTCGGATATCTTACCGGAACAGATATTATCTGCGACGGCGGTTGTATAGCAGGCGGGGCTCATTCACTGGGAAACAAATGAAGTTTAAACCTGTAGATAAAATAATACTATCAGCAGCAGTTGTTCTGTTTTGTACAGCTGCTGCTGTCCCAGCAGAAAATGCCGGAACGAACAATCTGAAAACAATATTTTCCCTTGAAACCAGATACCTGTTATCCGGAATACAGAATAACGGCTGGGGCTTAGGATTCAGTGTCGAACAGAAAATATTCAATTATTTTTCAATAAAAGGGACATTCCTACATACGACGTTCACTACGGATGTCGAAGGCGTAGACTGTACTTCTGTCGGCCTTTCTTTGTTTGCAAATTATTATCCGTTCGGGCGGGGTCTTGATCTGCTGTACATGGGAACCGGAAGCGGTATTGATTTTCTCAATTATTTCGAATACAGGCAATCTATCGGACGATACCGATTACACCTCAAAGGGATGGCAGTTCGGCGTAAAAATTAAATTTTATTAAGAAAGGCAGAAAACAGAAGATAATAAGAAGATAAAAAAGAACGATATTGCAAATAACCGCAAAATACTGGATAATTTCCCTCTAGTCTACAAAAGGAGTAGTAATATATGAAGAAGATTCTTTCTATTTTAATTACCGCGGTTATTGCAGCCGCTGCATTTACCGGTTGTACAAAGAAAACAGGTACGGCAGAATCGGACAAAGTCTACCTTATTGCGACAGACACGACATTTGCGCCGTTCGAATTTGAAAATGCAGAAGGTAAATTTGTCGGAATTGATATGGACATTCTGGACGCTGTCGCAAAAGATCAGAATTTCAAATATAAAGTTCAGGTTCTCGGTTTCAATGCCGCAGTTCAGTCGCTCGAATCCAAACAGTCGGACGGCGTTATCGCCGGCATGAGCATTACCGATGAACGCAAAAAGAAGTTCGACTTTTCAGAGCCTTATTTCGATTCCGGCGTAGTAATGGGAGTCGGCATAAACAGCAATATCACATCGTATGACGAGCTCAAAGGAAAGAAAGTCGCCATCAAAACAGGAACAGAAGGTTCAACATTTGCCGAATCAATCAAAGATAAATACGGTTTTGAGGTTGCATATTTTGAAGATTCCGCAAACATGTACGAAGATGTTCGTACCGGTAACTCTGTTGCATGCTTTGAAGATTATCCGGTACTCGGATATGCCATTTCCCAAAACGTCGGCCTTAAAATCGTAACGCCGAAAGAAAAGGGAAGCTCATACGGTTTTGCTGTAAACAAAGGACTCAACACAGAACTTCTTGAAAAATTCAACAAAGGTCTTGCCGATATAAAAGAGAATGGAACGTATCAGAAAATACTTGATACGTATATCAAAAAATAATCTGAATAGGAATTGCTATCATGAATTGGTCTGTTGTACTCATGAGGCTTCTGGAGAGTCTGCTTGTTACTGCAAAACTCACAGTTGTCTCCCTGCTGCTAGGCGCCCTGCTCGGTATGCTGTTCTGCTTTCTGGCGCTTTCCCGAAACAAAGTGCTCAACATTATTGACAATTTATATCTCGATATAATCAGGGGAACGCCGCTCATTGTACAGGCTTTTTTCATCTATTTCGGTATTCCGCAGTTGCTGCAGACCATTATTCCGGCTTTCAGGCTTTCTCCTGATGCAGCCGGTATTATTACGCTCACACTCAATGCAGGTGCGTATATATCGGAAATATTCAGATCCGGCATAATGGCTGTGGACAAAGGGCAGATGGAAGCGGCACGCTCGCTCGGCCTCCCCCGCTCGCACGCCATGATGAAGGTTGTTATTCCGCAGGCAATACGCATCGTTATTCCGGCGCTGCTTAACCAGTTTATCATAACGCTCAAGGACACATCGATTCTTTCCGTTATTGGTATCCGTGAACTTACGCAAACCGGTAAATTAATAATAGCGACAACGTTTGAATCGTTCAAAACATGGGCACTTGTCGCAGTCATGTATCTCATTCTTATTAAATTACTCTCGATGCTTTCAAACAGAATAGAAAGGAGCCTCCGCAATGGAACAAATGGTAAAAGTCACAAATCTTAAAAAAAGTTTCGGAGAGCTGCAGGTTATTAAAGACGTTTCCATTACCGTTAAACGCGGCGAGGTCCTCAGTATCATAGGACCGTCAGGTTCCGGTAAGAGTACATTCCTCCGGTGCCTCAATGCGCTCGAAACGTCTGACAGCGGAACTGTCGAAATAGATGGAAATGTCATTACAAAAAAGCACGCTAATATTAATAAAATCAGAGAAAATATAGGTATGGTGTTCCAGCAGTTCAATCTGTTTCCGCACCTTACTGTACTGGGAAACGTCATGCTTGCTCCTGTCGACCGCAAACACTGTACAAGGACTGAAGCAGAAGCGCTGGCTGCTAAACTGCTTAAGCAGGTCGGACTGGATGACAAAGCGGAAAGTTATCCCAGACAGCTTTCCGGCGGACAGCAGCAGCGTGTTGCCATTGCACGTGCGCTTGCAATGGAACCTGCCCTTATGCTGTTTGATGAACCGACTTCCGCTCTTGATCCTGAGATGGTCGGTGAAGTACTTGAAGTTATGAAAAAGCTTGCACAGAACGGTATGACAATGATTGTCGTTACCCATGAAATGGGATTTGCCCGTGAAGTTTCAGATCATGTGATTTTTATGGACGGCGGCTACATTGTCGAACAGGGAAAGCCGGAAGACGTATTCGGTCATCCCAAAGAACAGCGCACAATAGATTTCCTGAACAAAGTGTTATAATAACTGCGGCACAAATAAAAAATATGCGTGCTGTTAATAATAAATGGCTGCCCGGACCGGCAGCCATTTATTCGTGAAAAGGGTTTAATACCCCGCTGCTTGCAGCGGAGTTGTTGATTGTTTTCCTTAAACTTTAAACCTTACAGTCTCCTGCACAAGCGAATCAATATGGCTTATGCTTTCCCTGCTTTTTTCCGCAACAATATTGATTTCCTGATTAATGTTTTCCGTTCCGGTCGAAATTTCTCCGATAGAATTCTGAATTTCTTCCGAAATATTGAGCAGTTCCTTCATGGTTTCCTGAACACGCCCTGCCTTTTTAGACATAGCCCCGGACGTTTCTGTAACCTGAGTACTAACAGCTTTCAGCCCGTCGATTGCAGACAGAATATGCCGGGAACCGGTGTTCTGTTCCAACATCGCCTGACTCACTTCCGTCTCCAATGTATCGACGTCGGTAATACCGTCAAGGATGCTGCTGAACGACGCTTCGGCTTCACCTGAAGCTTGAACAAGTTCTTCTATTATGTGCTTGATCTCCTTCAGTTTCGTGCCTGTATCATGGGACTGCTTCGCCGACTGTTCGGCAAGTTTCCGTATTTCGTCCGCAACAACGCTGAATCCGCTGCCGGAAACACCTGCATGAGCCGCTTCTATTGCCGCGTTCATGGCAAGAAGATTTGTCTGGGAAGAAATGCTTGCAATAGTATTATTCGTTTCCATGAGATTCGCCGACTGCTCGGAAATCATCATGACCTTTTCGGCAAACGACTGCAGTTTATTCTTTCCGACCATTGTTACATCTTTCAGCTTTGAAAAATTATCGTGCAGGTGTTCCATTGTAGAAGACACGGAAGTAATGTTTCCCATCATCTGTTCTATGGCGCTTGAAGAATTTGCTATAGCCTGATTCTGAGACTCTATCGTACTTTCCATACTGTTTATAAGAGATAAGATTCCCCGCATTGCTTCTTCGGAATTATCAACACACGAACCCTGACTTTCTATCTGAGATTTCATACTCTTGAGATTGGAGCTTATTTCATTCAACGATGCCGAAGAATTGACGGCGGACGCACTTAAATCCCTGATTGAAATTTCCAGGCCGGAACTTGCTTTCTTTACCGTATCAACAATAACTGCAAGTTTACCAACAAATTTATCATACGAATCGGAAAGCAGACCGATTTCATCATTACGCTTCATGTTAATACGTTTCGTCAAATCCGCTTCACCTTCCGCAATAACAGAAAGCGTTGAAGAAACAGTCTTCACCGGTTTTGCAACCGAGCCGGCTCCGAACCAAAGCACTACGATACCGGCAAAAATTACGGCAATTCCAATTAACACCTGAAACAAAATTGATGCTGTATTGCTTGCTGCAAGACTCTTGTTCATGGATTCTATCTGCGCAAACGCAATTTTGGACGGAACGCGGACTAGTACGGCCCACGGCTTTCCGGTCTGGCCGAGCTCTATCGGTGCCAGCGCAATTATTTCTCCGGTTCTGTCGTCGATCTTTGACAGCTTTCCGCCTTTCTGGACGGTAGCCAGCAATTCCCGTGAAATTTCGCTGGAATCAAAATACTGCTGACCAATTCCGTCAGGTTTACTGCTGTCTGCGACAATAAGTCCCATATTACTGACAATAATGACAGTACCTTTTCCCTCGAACAGACCGCGGCTGACGTTCTGAGCAAGCTGCTGTACGAAGTCGAGGTTATAATCGCAGCCTGCAACACCGTAAAATTTGCCGCCGGAAGAAATGGGGACGGAAAAAGTTGCAAGCCAAACCTGTTTCCCCTGAACAATATACGGAATAGGATCAAGCACGCTCTCTTTATTATCGGCTTTAGGATTAATATACCATCCGCCCTTCAAAACACCGTTCGGATGTTTCGCATCGGTATCGTACTCAACAAGCGGTTGTACAGCAATTTTTCCGCTGCTGCTCCGCGTCCAGTACGGTGTAAACCGTCCGGTTTCTGCGTTATTTCCCCCTCCTGTACCGATATACCGCGAATCATTTCCGTCAATTGCATCAGGTTCCCAGCATGAATATGTACCGTTAAAATCTTCGTTGTTTTCAAGTACGTTCAGCAAAATGGCGTTTATCTGCTCTCTGCCGAATTTTACGGAACCTGATTTTTTTGTCAGGACGAATGTATCAGCCATGGTTCTTGCTGAATCAAGCGCCCTGTCGAACCTCGATCGTATAACACCGGCCTGTTCTCCTGCCAGATTTCCAAGATTTGCAAGAGTCAGCTCCTCTACAGAGCTTCCCACAGTTTTATTAACTTGCTTCAGGTTCCTGACAGATGAGATCACCTGCACGGAAATAAGAAGTATTGCAACAACAGCCAGACAAAGCCCTGCAAGTCCGGCAATGCGGACTTGGATTGAATTACGGGATTTCATAACTCCTCCTGCTAAAAAACACTAAACAAAAACGGGCAGCCTGAATCAGCAATACCCATCATAACAGTATAGCTTTTTCTCTTGGACTTATCAAAAAGAGGGGATAGTATAACACAGGCAAACTGGTAATGCAAATAGTGGATAATTTATAATCCCGGCTTCAATATGCATCGGGACTTGAGAAATAATCCAACATGGTTAAATAAAAAAAGAGGTGTCCTTTTCAGACGACCTCCCTCTGATTTCACCGTGGTCAGATTGCCAGAAGCAATAAAAACGTCACAAGCGTAACTACTGACAGTAATAACGGTGGTATAACGGTTCCAACTTTTCTAAACCTTGAAAAACCAATCATAAATCACCTCTCTCATCGAAGATATTTTACATCATAGCAAATACAACTTCTTAAGGCAATATAATTTATGGTTTTTGTTTATTTTTTGTCATTTTCTCAATTACATACTTTTTCTCTAAGTTTTCATTTTTTTTGAATTTGACAGTTTTTCTGCAAGTAATAACGAATTCAAGTAAAGACTACCACTTCATGTCTCAAAAATCGAAGCAAACACAACACGAACCGACAATCCGTCCGGATGAATGAGGAAATGCAGGTCTGACTGCATACTGCTGCAACAAACCTGCCGATTTATCAATCACTCAGCATTTTTCTGTATGAAATCTTTATGCTTCCATGCTCAGTTTTTACTTCATCGGTTCCCAGAATTCCACTGAATTTCTGCCCGGAGGTTGTTTCGTCTGTAAGCTCAGAACTTACAATGGAATTCTTCACTTCATTCCCTGAATCTGTGGCGTTTGTAATACTTCTGGGGGTTGTGTAGCTGTATAAAACAGGACCACTCGAATACAAAAAAATGGTAAACCACGAATCATCTCCTGTTTCGTAATAAGTATCGCCATCTTTTACAGTTATTATATAGTACACATCCCATCCAGTATCATATACAGTCCGGTATTGCATATGATAGCTGCCGGGTTGGGTTGAAAAATATACATTGTTACAATAAGGAGACGGCGTAGAAGGATTATTATCAATGAGATATACCAAAGAGTCTGACCAGTAATACCGCAAATAAGCATCACCTGCCGGCCCCGGGTAATCAGAATCATCGATTGATACAATACAACTTGTTATGCAGATAATGCCTATAAGTCCGCAGATAATGCCGAAAAACTTCTTCATTTTCCCTACTCCTCAAAATATAAGTATTCTTAATATTAGTATAATGATATACAGACAGAAGAGCAATCAGTTTTATATTTTTTATAAGTATAAGAGATAATGAAGTTCTTCAGGACACCTGCTCAGTTGTACCGTGCAAGCGTTTTGTACAGAAGATCCATAAAACGCGGAAAATCAAGTTCCAGGCCGGCTTCTGCATTAGGCTTCTTTCCACATACAGGCATGGCGGGTATCCGGTTCAAATCAACAGCGGGGTCGGGAAAGCTCAAATGCCTGTAATCGCAGACAGTCATTCCCCTTGTATATTCTCCCTTCAATTCAATATCGATCCGCATCTCTGCGCCCCTGATTAGTGACGGATCTATAATCCATGCAGCGGCACATGCATCGTGCATAACAGCTCCCTGTTGTGACGTACATTGTTTCGTGGTACCGATAAAGAATTCTGTCAGCTCTGCTGCAAATACACCGGCCTTAGTTCCAATTTCACGGAATTTCCGTACATGCTCGTGCGTAAAACAGCACTGGCGTGTCAGGTTAAGCCCGGACATCTTAATGTGAACACCGGAATTGAACACTTTGTATGCAGCCTCCGGATCAACAAAGATATTGAATTCGGCAGCAGGAGTCCAGTTGCCGAATGTAACGGAGCCTCCCATAATACTGATTTCCTTTATGCGCCCCGCAATACGGGGCTCCCTGTTCAGTGCCGAAGCGATGTTTGTAAGCGGGCCTGTCGCAATAATCGTAACATCGTCCGTATGCATTATTGTATCGACAATAAAATCGACGGCATGTTCCTTCTGTGCTTTTATATGAGGTTCTGGAAGGACAGGGCCGTCAAGTCCGGTTTTGCCGTGGAACATGGGTGCCGTAACAAGAGGTGCAACAAGCGGACCGGCGTGCCCCGCATAAACAGGAACATCGGGCCGCTCAAGTACTTCCAGTACTTTTAAAGCATTCCTCGTCACATTTTCAAGCGTGCAGTTTCCGCCTATCGTGGTAATCCCCAATACAGCAAGATGCTGCAGTGCAAGTAAAATTCCGATTGCATCGTCATGACCCGGGTCACAGTCCAGTATTACCTTTTTCATTCTGTTATTGCTCCTTCATCAATTATTAATTTTCTGCCCTGGAAAATTCCATATACTGTACGACGGTATCCGGCATCTTGTCAGTATTGTGTCTCCATCCGTGAATTTCCGTATATTCAAAACAGCAAATTATCTTCTATAATAATAGATGTCATCTGCAGGTAATAATTCTGCACAGGAATCGTTGCAGATTATATATGGTACTGTATAATGAATATACGGCGTATGTATATATAGACCAGTATCAACAGTATTGTTTTGCCTTTTGGGAGATACAATGAAACAAAAGATATCTGTATTTCTGTTACTGCTGGCAGGGAGTTCTATTCTGCTCCATGCACAAAATAAAACAGCTGCAGCCGGCGGTACTATCATCAGGGATACCTATTTTTCAACTACAACAAAAACAGACAGATATTGTAATGTGTATCTGCCTGAACAGTATGAAGAAACAAAAAAGTACAATGTTCTGTATGTATTGCATGGAATAGGCGGGACAGAGGACGAATGGCTTCAGTATGGTTCCCCGAAAGAAATCATGGACAGACTAACTAAAAATAAATTGATTGAACCGATGATTCTTGTTTTTCCGAATGGGAGGGCAATGAATCCGGATTCCGTTCCACAGGATGTGTACGGACAGACTGCACAGGCAGCCTTTGCAAATTTTGAAAATGACCTCTTTAACGATCTCATCCCCTATATTGAAAAAAAATATGCAGTATACGGAGATCGGGCGCACAGGGGAATCTGCGGGCTTTCAATGGGCGGAGGGCAGTCATTAAATTTCGGGCTTGGACATCCTGATATGTTTTCATGTGTCGGAGCATTTTCACCAGCTCCCAATACAGACACCGGCAGATTCAAACTGGAAAAGACCAGTGAGCTGCCGTTAATCTGGATAGTATGCGGTAAATCGGACTCTCTGCTCTTCGTATCTGAAAAAGCGGACAGCTTCCTGACTGAAGAGAACGTGCCACACAGCTACAAAACAATTCCCGGAAATCACGACTGGAACGTTTGGAAATACGGTCTTGAAACATTTGTGCAGCTGATTTTCAAATAACCATAACGACCTCATGACCTGTGATACTGCAATTACAGCGGGCAGGACGATTTTTCATCCGGTTCAGTGTAACCGCCCTGCATATAGTTGGCCTGATATGCCGCATTCAGGTCACGGAGTTCTTTTTTCCCGTCGATATACTGCTGATAATCTATTTCAAGTCCGCCGCAGGCACAGCAGCTTGAGCATAGGTCGCCGCAGTTGAATGATTCTTCAACTATCTTTTCGCGCTCTTCGGGAGTCGTATCTTTTATTAAAATGCTCTTGTAACTCATACTGCTAATATACTATCAATCCGGTAGGAAATCAACTGAAAGAAAAATACACAACTTTTAGTAAGGAGTCTGCATGCCATACGGGCTGTCCTGAACATGTTACGTATAGGACAGCCCGTGAGTACAAATTACGGTGCAACCGGCTCAATCGCGGTAATGTGCGGCTCACCCGAAGGAGGAGCATAAACAGTAACTTTTGCAACAGTTACAGATGCATCGGGTATAACTATTCTTGCAAGGCAGATATAGCAGAAATTCATTCCTGCAACAACCTGCTGTGCAGCAGCAATCGGCGTATATTTAACACCGGTAAAATGTTCCATTGCATTGTCAAATACCTTCTCCTGCTCTTCCGATATAGGAGAAACAAAATCAGACCATCCTCCTGTTTCCATAAACTGATCCCTCCATGCTGGAAAATTGTGAAAGCATACCGTATTTCTGATGCAGGGAAAGCAAAGTAAATACGTCGGAAAAACGGTAGTCATACCGACAGGCAGGCAATACCTGCTTCTATAATATACAGTGTAAGACCGTTTCCGGCGCTTGTCCAAATTATTTCAATTTTTTTGCGGCTGACTGCATCATTGAGCACCGCCGGCAGATACATGGCCGGTTCCGATATTTTTCAGACGTACTGCCATATATTCTCTTCCGGGAAGATCGATCCGGAATTTTCCATGATGAACGCCTGCATCAGTTACAGTCATATTCCATGTATCAATTATTTCTACAGAAAAGCGAGTTTCCTCATCAAAGTGAAAATCCCGGAATGACGGCCTGTTAAACCCGTAATAGCATATATAATAATCCTTTACGGGTTTCATCGTCTGAAGGCTGTCTGCCGGCATTGCGCAGACTTCGTCCCACTCCCTGTTGAGAGGCGATAATCCGTATGCGGGTGTTTCATATAGAATTTTTTTGAGGAACTGTATGCGTACAGGACTTTCTCCATGCAGGACGCCGCCGTGAGACCACCATAAGATGTTATCTTTATTCATATATGTTTCACTGTGAGCACCGTATCCGCCCCTGCATGCTGCTTCCCAGAATCGTCGTACCATTTCTCTTCCGCTTATGTTGCCCCATCCGTACTGGATATTACCTTCATATGCAATCTCATCAAGAACGACAGGTTTCCGGTATTTTTCACGCCACTCGTTCGTCAGCTCTGCCGTCTTATACACATCCTGCCGCTGGATGCTGCAATGCGTAACCCACGGTCGTGAATAATCATAAAAAGTAATGCAGTTATGAATTGAGCGTAAATGATTATACGGATCGAAGGTACATAGGATATGTGCATACCTTTCCCAGTCAGATAACGATTTTTGAGGCATCAAGTCATACTCATTAGCCAGCGACCACCATACATTCCGGTATGCAGCAAAACGCGCGGTTACGTAATGCCAGTATAAATCATCATGTTCCTTATCCATAAGGCTGAAGCCCCAGCGGTCATACGGATGCATAACGATAAGATCTGCCTCTATTCCTGCATCGCGCAGCTTTTCAATACACTGTTCAATATGCTGAAAATATACCGGCACGAAACGGCCAAAATCCCATCTATTGCCGGGAGCCGCACCGTTGTACGTCATAAAGTTGTCTTCCGTCATTCCAGACGTATCGCATGGTGTGCCTTCATAGGGAAAGTACGGCGGATCACGGAAGTTATATGCATAATGTTTGGGAAAAATACAGAAGCGTATTTTGTTAAACACTCCCTGCCTGAGTGTCTGAATAGTCTGCGCCTGGATTTTCTCCGGCTGCAGTTCCCACACGTAACAGGTTGTCCCGACAGGATAATATTTGCAGCCGTCTTCATATGCAAAATGATACGTATTTGCAACATGGACAGGGCCGTGATTATCGTGTCCCGCTTCTGTAACCGCAAAGGTGCCGGTATAGTCAGAATCAGAGAAAGCGCACTGTATGCTGAACGTATATTCTTCCGGAAAGGAAGGCATAAACCGGATACGGTATATACCATTTCCGTCATAGAAACCTTCCGCAGTTTTTACTTCATGCGCTCCAGAAAACGTTCCTTTTACCGTGTAATCCGTAAACGGATTTCCGTTCGCAGGCCCGGTTATTTCAGCTTCAAAGATGCACCACCGCTCAACGTTTTTCGTATAATGCCATTCATTCATATTATGCGCCTCACTACTAATTATATAACTCATGATTTTACAGCACCAGCCATGCCGGATACAAAAAAAACATCCCGCTCATTCCATTGTAAAAAGTATATGATTCTTTTTTGAATATGTCAAACTTTTTATATAAATATTTATAAATTATTCAGTCATATATTTAGTTAATTTCCTATAGAATAATAAATATCAGCTTTATTTTACAGTTTTCAGGCCTTTTTTTGTAAACAGAGCACTTTTTTTGTTGACAAATTACAACTATATGATATTCTATGCTAAATACTTATAAATACTATTTAGTAAATATTTAGCACATTTTACATCATAGAAAGAATAAGGAAGGCTGCCATGACACGTATCAAAATAGGATTTGCGCCGACAAGACGGAGTATTTTCAGTGCGGGAGATGCATTGAAATACAGAAACCTTACAGCTGCCCGACTGAAAGAACTGGGCATTGATTTTACAGACATTACAGACATAAACAACGAAGGCCTGCTCTACGACGATTCCGGACTGGAAAAAATCATTGAAAAATTCAAAAGGGAAAAAGTCGACGGTCTTTTCATACCGCACTGCAACTTCGGAACGGAATATGAATGCGCCCGGCTTGCAAAAGAGCTGAACGTTCCCGTATTCCTGTGGGGGCCGCTGGACGAACGGCCTGATGAAAACGGCGTCCGGCTGCGGGACACACAGTGCGGCCTGTTTGCAACGGGAAAAGTCCTCAGGCGGTTTAACGTTCCTTTTACCTATATGACGAACTGCCGCCTCTCCGATCCTGTCTTTGAGAGGGGAATACGCGATTTTCTGGCCGTATGCAATGTCGTAAAAACGTTCCGTCATACGCGCATCCTGCAGATTGCTCCGCGCCCCTTCGATTTCTGGTCGACAATGTGCAATGAAGGCGAACTGCTGGAAAAATTCAACATACAACTTGCGCCCATTCCCATGACGGAACTGACGCAATGTGTAAAAGCCGTAAAAAAAGAAAAAAATGAAGTTGCCGCCGTCATCAGGCACATAAAAGAAATATTCACCGTCAAAATCACCGACGAACAGGTTGAAAACGTCGCAGCCCTCAAAGTGGCAATGACACAACTCGTAAAAAAATACGGCTGCAATGCAGCGGCAATCCAGTGCTGGAACGCGCTCCAGACGGAACTCGGCATTATGCCCTGCGCCGCAAATTCCCTTATGAATGAAGAAGGCATTCCCGTCGTCTGCGAAACGGACATCCACGGCGCAATTACAGCGCTGCTGGCAGAGGCCGCCGGCATGGGGACGACCCGGTCGTTCTTTGCAGACTGGACAATCAGGCATCCCGACATACGGGATGGAGAGCTGCTGCAGCACTGCGGCCCCTGGCCTGTTTCCGTGGCACGGGAAAAACCGGTACTCACGTATCCGCTTGCATTCAACAACCCGGGTGCGCTGACGGCGGAAGCAAAACATGGTCCAGTATCGCTGTGCCGGTTCGACGGGGATAACGGAGAATACCAGCTCCTGCTCGGACATGCGGAAGGTGTCGACGGCCCAAAATGCATGGGAACGTATCTCTGGATAGCGGTAAAAAACATAAAACGGCTCGAAGCAAAAATAGTATGCGGGCCGTACATCCATCACTGCGTCGGAATCCACAAAGACATTGTGCCCGTCCTGTATGAAGCATGTAAATACATCGGCATAAAACCTGATTTTTACGATCCGGAAGAAGAGGAACAGGTGCAGGCATATCTGCGCGGAGAATAACGGACTCCATCCCATGCTGAACAGATACACAAAACGGAATTATTTTACAGGAGGTTCACATGACTATACAGGAACTTGAACTGAAAGCAACTGAAATACGGAAAACACTGCTGCAGACAATATACGACGGAGGAACGGGACATACCGGAGGGGCGCTCTCGTCGGCCGATATTCTTACAGCGCTGTATTACCATACGCTGCATATTGATACTGCTCATCCCGATGCGACAGACAGGGACCGTTTTATTCTGAGCAAAGGGCACTGCGTTGAAGGATATTATGCAGTACTGGCCGACAGGGGATTTATTCCGAAAGAGGAACTGCATACGTACTGCCAGTACGGAACACGGCTTATCGGACATCCGAACAACGAAATTCCCGGCATCGAAGTTAAAACAGGCGCACTCGGCCACGGTCTGCCGGTAGGTGTGGGTATGGCAGTCGGCCTTAAACAGAATCAGTCATCATCGCGCGTTTTCGTTCTTATGGGAGACGGAGAACAGGAAGAAGGTTCGGTATGGGAAGCGGCAATGGCCGGGTCCCACTATAAACTCGATAATCTCACCGGAATCGTAGACCGCAACCATCTGCAGATAAGCGGAACGACGGAAGACGTCATCGGGCTGGAACCGTTTGCAGACAGATGGCGGGCGTTCGGCTGGGCTGTCAGAGAGATTGACGGCAACGATATGGAGCAGATTACCGCCGCACTCGACGCCCTTCCCCTGGAAAAAGGAAAACCGTCGCTTATTATTGCACACACAGTAAAAGGAAAGGGAGTCAGGGAAATGGAAAATAAAAAAGAATGGCATCACGGCGTCCCTGATGAAACACTGCTCAGAAGTGCGCTGGCACAGCTTGATGCCCGCGCAGCGGAAATTGTAAAAGGAGGGGCTGTATTATGACGGAACCTAAATCATGCAGGGAAGCTATGACGGACACGCTGCTGGAACTGGCACAGAAAAATAAAGACATTGTCGCCGTTACATCGGATGCGCGCGGCTCCTGCTCTCTGGAAAAATACAGTAAGGCCCTGCCCGGTCAGTTTATCGAATGCGGTATTGCGGAGCAGGATGAAATCGGCATTGCGGCAGGTCTTGCGGCAGTCGGGAAACATCCGTACGTGTTCGCGCCGGCCTGCTTTTTAAGCGCACGCAGCCTGGAACAGATAAAAATCGATGTAGCCTACTCTCATCAGAATGTTAAAATATTCGGCGTGAGCGGCGGCATCAGCTACGGCGCACTCGGCGCATCTCATCACAGTACGCACGATATTGCCGTTATGCGGGCATTCCCCGATCTGGCAGTTATTCTCCCCTGCGATGCAGTACAGACAGAAGCGATGCTCCGCGCTGTTGAAGAAAGAAAAGGCGCCGTGTATATCCGTGCCGGACGCGCAAAAGTACCGGCCGTCTACGATACTGCGAACGGCGTTTCATGCAGCCCGTTCGTATTCGGTAAAGCCAATATAATCAGGGAAGGAACAGACTTGACGATTATTGCGTGCGGTGAGCTTGTCTATGCAGCGATGAAGGCGGCTGACAAACTGAAAGAAAAAAACATACATACCCGGGTTCTCGACATGCATACACTGAAGCCTCTTGATACCGGTGCCGTCATACAAGCGGCCCGGGAAACGGGTGCAATCATTACCGTAGAAGAACACAGCATAAACGGCGGTCTCGGAGCAGCTGTCTCACAGGTTGTCTGCGAAACATGTCCTGTTCCTGTCCATACGATGGCCCTTCCCGACGAATATATCGTTGCAGGTGATTCGGCGGATGTTTTCCGGCATTACGGACTTGATGCCGGCGGAATTGCCGCTGCGGCGGAAAAAATCATCAGCCGGAAAAGAGCGTAGCGTATGCCGTACATTATTTCCATAGACCAGAGCACATCCTGCACAAAAGCCTTACTGTTCGACAGTACAGGAAACCTTGCAGGCCGCGCAGATATGCCGCACCGGCAGATTGTCGACGAAAAAGGATGGGTTGAACATGCCCCAGAAGAAATATACGGAAACCTCATAAAAACGGTAAAACTGCTGCTTGAAAAAACGGGCGTCAGAAGCAGGGATATTGCGGGAGCCGCGCTGTCGAATCAGCGGGAGACGGCAATCGCATGGGACAGACGTACGGGAAAACCCGTATACAACGCAGTCGTCTGGCAGTGCAGCCGGGGAGCGGCAATCTGCAGCAGAATCGATAAAGCTGACAGTAAAAATGAAGGCATCATAAAGGAACATACAGGGCTTAATCTTTCACCGTATTTTTCCGCTGCAAAATTCGCGTGGATACTGGAAAATATCCCCGAAGCAAAACACCTTGCGGAACAGGAAAAAATCGTCTGTTCCACAATGGACAGCTGGCTCGTGTACCGGCTCACGAAAGAACATGCCGTAAAAACAGAATATTCCAATGCAAGCAGAACCCAGCTTTTCAACATTCATACGCTCACCTGGGACAGTGATATCTGCCGCATGTTCGGCATACCGCAGCATGCGCTGCCGGAAGTCTGCTTTTCGGACAGTCTGTTCGGGACAACTGATTTCGACGGGATTCTGGACAGTCCCGTTCCGCTGCACGGCGTACTGGGCGATTCACAGGGAGCGTTGTTCGCGCAGGGCTGCCTGACGGGCGGCATGGCAAAAGCAACATACGGCACAGGTTCTTCGGTCATGATGAACACGGGAAAGATACCTGCAGTCTGCCCGGAACTTGTCACCTCGCTTGCATGGGGCATGGGCGGAGATGTCTCATATGTGCTTGAGGGAAACATCAACTATACGGGAGCGACAATACAATGGCTTAAAAACGATCTTCAGCTTATCGGCTCCGCATCGGAAGCCGGAAAACTGGCAGAACAGGCTGAGCATGTTCCCGGATTATACCTTGTACCGGCATTTTCGGGACTGGGCGCACCGTACTGGAACGGAAATGCCCGCGCGGTCGTCTGCGGTATGGACAGGACGACAGGAAAGGCCGAATTTGTGCGGGCAGCGGAAGAATCAACTGCATACCAGATTGCGGATATTGTCATGCTTATGAAAGAACGGACAGGATTCGCACTGAACACACTGTGGGTCGACGGAGGGTCGACGAGAGACGCATATCTGATGCAGTTCCAGGCGGACATCATACGTACTCCGGTGCGCGTCGCCGCCGTAGAGGAACTTTCAGGCATGGGGCCGGCAATCGCCGCAGGATCTGCGCTCGGATTATGCGACGCACAAAGCATCCTCAGCAGACCGCCGAAAATGGAATACATGCCGAAAATGGCCGGCGCACAGCAGGCTGAATTATATGCCGGATGGAAACGGGCGGTACATTTTGCATTGACATACTAAAAGACTTTAAGTAAAAATAAGTATACAATAGTAAACAACAGGAATAAAAATGAATGTAACCGGAAAGGATATAGCAAAACTTCTAGGCGTCTCACCTTCAACTATCTCAATGGTGATAAACAATAAACCCGGAATAAGTACTGAAAAACGGAATGAAATCATCGCAAAAATAAAAGAACTCAAATATGATTATCTTCTGAAATCTGAAACTGACCAGAAAGTTTCGACCAGCATTGCCTTCGTTATTTTCAGACGCGAAGGAGCCATTCTCGGCGAATCACCGTTTATTTCACTGCTCGTCGAACCGGTAAGCATGCAGCTGCAGAAATACGGATATAACATGGTTTTAACCTATGTAGAAAAGGACACTGCGGTAACAAAGATGAAAGAACTTGTAGAAAGCGGCTGCTCCGGGTTTATCCTTGACGCGGTGGAAATGCAGGAAGATGATATAGCATTGTTTGACCACTGCACCATTCCCTACGTTGTCTTCAACAATAATTTTGTCAACCGCGATACCGATACAGTCTGCATTCATAACGAACAGGGTGTGTATAAAGCTCTTTCATACCTTACCGGAATGGGACACACCCGGTTCGGATACATACGGAGCAGAAGCCCGATCAGAAGTTTTAACGAACGCCTTGAAGCGCTGCGCAGCTACAGCAAAAAGTTCAATTTGAAGTTCGAAGAAAGCTGCATATTTACGCTCCCTTATTCACAGGTCGGAGCATATGATGAAATGGGAAAAAAACTTGACAAATTTAAGGCCGAAAATAAAAGCCTGCCCACCGCATTTTTTGCCGACAACGATATTATCTGCTATCCCGCCATGCGTGCATTTCAGGAAAAAGGATATTCAATTCCGGACGATATATCAGTAGTCGGTTTTGATGACAGACCGCTCTGCATTACTTCCGTTCCGCAGATTACAACACTGCGCATTCCCCGGTACACATTCGGCGCGTCTGCGGTAGATCTTCTTGTAAGGCGCATACGCAACCCGGAACTAAAACCCGTCACTGTACAAACAGGGGTTGAGCTTATAATACGCAGCAGTACCGGACCTGCCCCGCAGAAAGACACACCTGTACTCTGAAAAAAAGTCAGGCAGGATTACCATTATTTTTACCGGTAATACGCCCTGTATCGCGGTACTGCCGGGGCGTCATACCGGTAATCTTTTTAAACTGGCGGAAAAAGTACGATGAGTCAAAATAACCGACGGCTTCTGCAATCGCCGGCATAGTCTCGTCTGTTACGAGCAAAAGAGTCTTTGCCGCAAAAATCCGCTCATCGTTTATAAAAGAAACGAGAGACTGCCCTGTTTTTTTATGAAACAGATAGGAAAGATAATCGGGATTCATATGAATCTTATCAGCAATCAGAGTCCTGTTCAATTCGCTGCTTCCCAGATACTCTCTCACAATACGTTTTACAGATTCCAGAAGAGACGAAGAATCAACTGCTGCGGTAAGAATATCTTTTGCCTCTCCAAGAATCATTTCCGTCCACCACAGAAAACTGTCTGCGGACGAAACCGCTTTTGTCAGGGTTTCGTGGCTCGCCAGCTTCGGGAACAGAGTCTTTGCATCAATCCCTTTTTTGGATAATGCTGAAAAAACAGCCTGTATTATTCCATAATAGAGCGTAATCAGATTATCAGATGAATACAGGATACAGTCCTTACTCAGATACAACCGTACATCAGAAAGAATTCTGTCTGTTCTGAATTGAAGTATCCACTCGCACCACTGTGTGACAGGAATATCAGGCGGAAGCGATTTGGACTTCTGCAGATTCTCCCTGCTTTCTGTATGCATCTGTACGACACTGTTTTCCACTGTGAGAAACCGTTCGGCGAATGTTTTCAGCTCATGGAGACAGTGAAAACTGTCCTGCAGATAACATGGTTCGGACACAGAAATAATACAGGCATACGGAAAGTCTTTTGAAACAACATCAAGAGCCTTTTTACAATCGCCTGCAAGATTTTCATAAGCTTCCTGTTTTTCCAAAAAAACAGGAACAACGTATCTACCCTCTTCCTGTTTAATAAATGCCGAAAACGAACCTGTTGTGTGCTCTTTTTCAAAAGCAGAACGGAGTGCGGCAAAAAAATCATCCCGCGGAGAACCTGAAGTCCCATTATCAGTGCCTGTCTTACAGTATAAAAAACAGAGCTGCTGTTCCAGCAGCCCGGAAGGCAGCCGGCTTTCTTTCAGAACATCTGCGGCACTTTTTTTATCGAGCGGAATATCCGACGCAATAATCCGCTGCCAGAATGATTCAAAACGCTTCTTTACAACACGGACCGCATCTGATAATTTTTCTGCAAGAACAGCAGGACTCACGGGTTTTAACATGTAATCCAGACACTGCAGTTTTATTGCCGTATAGGCATAATCAAAATTCTGATGTCCTGTGAGAAAGAGTACGACAGGAACATAGCCGCTGTCGTATACCCACCTGACAAGCTCGATACCCGATCCTCTCGGCATTTCAATATCAGTAAGCAAAATGGCTATATCATTTTCCTGAAAAACTTTCTGAGCCTGCTTCATGCTGTATGCGTAGAAAGTTTCAGATATACCGAGTCTTTCACAATCGATGGACTTACAGATTCCCTGTGCAATATAATATTCGTCGTCGACAACAAGTACGTTCAATCATCCCCCTCTGCCGGAAGTCCGGGCATTTCGAATGGCCTGTACGGAAGCGTAATATCGATGCGGGCGCCCCAGCCGGGTTCGTTTGAAATAGCAATGAATGCACTGCCGCCATAGGCAAGTTCAAGCCGCTTGAGTGTATTATACAACCCCACGTGATCCGAAGCAGCTGCAGTTCCATTCCTGATTTTTGAAAACAGCGCAATGGATTCAGCAGAGAAACCGTCGCCGGAATCAAGATGTACCAGATGGACAAACCTCCCTTTCCCGTTGTCTGTTACGGATGCAGTAATCTTTATCCTGAGCTCTTCATCCGCAATAAGATTATACTTGAGTGTATTCTCCGTAAGCATAAGCAGTAGCAGCGGAAAGACTTTTGCATTCCTTACAGCATCATCAATTTCTTCCGTATATTCCAGACTGCCTGGCGTACGCAGCTGCGCAAGTGCTATATAATTTTCAATATAGTGCAGTTCTTCAGATAAAGGAACATATGTTTTTCCGGACAGCGTATAGCGGAGATGATTCGTAAGGCAGGAGACCATACTCTGAATTATAGTTTCATTTTCCGTATTCATTGCAAGTGCGCTGATGGACGTAAGGCAGTTAATAAGAAAATGCGGTGCCAGCTGCGATTTTAAATACTGGAGTTCAAATTCCGATTTTGCAATCCGCTCTTCATATATGCGTATCTGCAGTTTCTGAATCTCGTCTATCATTTCGTTAAAGGTATTGTATACTTCCATAATTTCCGTATACTGCACATTTTCCGTGGAAATGCGCACATCGAAAGAACCAGCATGCAGCGTTTCGACAATTGTACGAAGACGCTGCAACGGTACAGTCCAGAATTTATTCAGCATATAAATAATAACGGGTGTGAGAAATATAAGTGCAAGTGTCAGGATAATAACAAGCGCACCGACATTGAGCAGCTGCCGGTCAATGTCAGAAAGCCGGATAAACGCGAGAAGCCAGCAGTCGCCGAATTCCATCTGTTCTGCTGCAGATACATATTTTGCGCCGTCATTCCGCCTGAGTACAGAATATTTTTTCCCGATTTTCCGTAAATCATATATCTCCTTATTTTTGTCACTACTGACAAGCGGTTTCCCGCTGCTGTCTGTAAAAAAGACATCTGCCTTATAACCCGAAATACTTTTAAATAGAGATGTCAGATTTTCGGAATCGGCCCAGGCACCAATATATGAATTGCCGGTACGGATAATACGGATAAAATCATAACCGGAATCCACTTTCCGGATAAACCACGATGTTGTGTTGATTTTTGAAAGTGTTCCTCCGCTCTGCGCACCTTTAAGCAGATTCCGGATATAATACGCAGAAGAATAATCACCATTACTTTCGTATTTCGTTACAAAATATCCCGATGCTGCCGAATAGACAAACAAACCGTTCATCTGCGAAAAAGACGGCAGGGAATTCGACAGAAGTGTTTTAACGTGAATCAATTCCGTATACAAATTATCATCCCGGCTGTTTCCAAGCAGCGAAATGTCAACATTATTGCCGTTTACTTCAAAAAGATAAATTTCAAGAGCACGAAGCTGCTCATGCAGCTGTCTGTCATATATACCAAGGGTATCTTTAACGGCTTTGTAAATATCACGGCGGAGAACAGACGTAAAATAAACGTCTATGCCGGCAATAACAAACAGGAAACAGCTGAATATGGCGCAAAGGATTACAAGCAGCCGTTTTTTAAATGAGTACATCCGGTGATACATTTTGTGTATAATCCGCATCCCCGCTCCCCTTCCGGTCACACACAGCGCGTTTACCTGCAGACAATATCCAGCGCGGCAACGCCGTACGCGGGAATGTGTATTTCAGGAAAATCGGAAAGCCCGATTTTCTCAGAAACAAGTTCCGAAGCTTTGTTCAGCTTTTCTACGTCAGACGGTTTCAGATATTCCGGCTTTCCCATCTGTTTCCAGGCATTTGACGCGTTCGCATGAGTGTCGTCGATTCTGTACAGTACAAGATATTTTTTCCCCGGGACAGAAGAAATATCAAGCCTTATACGTTCTTCTGCGATCGGGGCGTCAGGAATATTGTGGTTGTATATGATAATGCGGTACCCGGTTTCCGTTTCGGCAGCAAGAGCTTCAACTGTACCTCCTGACTGGCCGGCGGAAAGGCCTATCCGTTTTGTTCCCAATCCGTGAAACAGTTCAAACAGTCTGTACGCTGGTTTTGCAATTCCTGCGTATGTCTGCAGGCCGAATCCTCCGTGGAACGCACCGGGAATCTGGGAACCTTCCTCGAAAATATCGGTGAATGTCCAGTACGAATATCCCTGAACAAGACCGTCGTTATCTGCAAGCGTTTTTGCAATCATCGCAGATGCATAACTTTCATCGTGCTTACTGTCACGCGTCATTGCCGACGTATTCCATTCGGTATATATAAGCGGAAGCTTTCCTGCTTCTTCACGCGCTTTTTCAGTCATTTTGCGCAGGATGCCCCGTTCATACGTTCCGAACTTTCCACCTGTTTTTTTGAAAAATTCTTCCACCGATATTCCGCCGTTTCTCCAGAGCGGGTCGTCAGTCGGATAGTGGTGGGTTGAAACAAAATCAAGCGGTATACTATTGTCTTTGCAGTGCCGTATCATATCAGGTATCCAGGAATTACACGACGTGGCAGGACCTCCGACTCTGAACTGACTGTCGACGGCTTTTACGGCACGCGCTGCATAATCGTATAACTTAAAATAGTCATCCTGGGTACCGTCAAAAAAATACGAAAGATTCGGTTCGTTCCACACTTCAAAATACCATGTCCGCACTTCTTCCGCGCCATACCGGTCAGCCGCGTGCTTTACAAGGAACTGGATAAGTTTCCCCCACTCGTTGTAGTCCTTTGGGGGCGTCACGTTCCCTTTGTAGTGAAAACAGGTCGTCGTGCCGCTTGCAAGGACGGAGGGCATAAAGCCAAGTTCTATAAAAGGCTTCATCCCGATGCTCAGCAGAAAGTCAAAAATGGAATCCATATTTACAAAATTGTATATAATGCCGGTCTGCTTCCCCGTCATATCCCGTCCGGCAACGCAGATGCACATGTCATCGTCGAGCAGTCCGTGAAACCGCACATACCTGAATCCGAGCTCATCGTGCGCTTTCTTCAGCTGTTTCCGGTAATCCTCGCGGAGAGCTGTATATGCATGGCAGCTTCCCGTACATAATTCCCAGTAATGGGGAAAATCAGTCCGTACATCGGTATTCAAAGTAAAATCAACCATAATAATCTCCTGTAAAATCAAGATATGGCAATCTGCTGTTTTTTTCTACCTGCAAGCCAGTGCAGAATATCAACACCTTTATCAACGCACTCATTGTTCAACATATAAATCCAGGACCAGTGTCCCAGATATTCGTAAGGAATCCCGCCGATGTTATGGTAAAGGCCGGATGTATCCACAACTTTTTCAAATAATGATTCATGTATATCACCTGCACCTGCTGCCCTCAGCCTGTTTACAGTCGGTATCATATACAGCTCCGGATCCACAACCGTATCGGTCGAAGCTGCAGTAAACCAGATATGTTCTTTTGAAAGCTGCGCTATCTGTTTATCGGAAATCCACGAATCGGGATATGCTTCGCAGACCGGAAACGCCGCGGCAAAAAAACCGGGATAGTTCAGAAGCATATTCACCGTCATGTATCCCCCGTTTGAAGCACCACCGATATATATTCTGTCAGTATCTATGTCCGGATGTCCCACAATAAACATATCTATAATCAGCTTCACCGTTCCCGTATACAGTGAAGATTTTGTCTGCTCAGTTGCATCAGAAATATCGTACGGAATACCCCCGGTTGTCATCCAGACTTTGGGTGTCTGGGGAACAAGGACATACGCATTTCCGCCGAATATGCGCTGGGTTTCAGCAGAAGCAAACATCGCAGCCTTGTTTGCCATAATGGGAACGGACGGATCCGTTCCACCTTCACCCGCACCGTGCAGCCAGATTATGAGTGGTTTCCGGCCCGTACCGTGAGGTTCAAAATATGCACAGGAAAGCGTACTGTTTCCGTCCGTTATCTCCCTGAATGAAAATCCGTTAAGAACCGGACAGACTACAGCTGCCCAGGCCTCTGCAGGCCTGGCGAGAAACGACGCTTCTATTTTAAATTGGTACGGATCTTTCCACGTATTGAATCCCGTCTGCGGATTATACAGAAAAAGATTACTGTCAGTATCGGACGGATCGGACGGGAGTTCAAGTGTAATAAATCCGCTCCATCCTGCCGTTTTTCTTCCTGTACAGTCGGATGCATATACCGCCGTTATATCACGAAGAACCTCTTTTTGTACACTGATACCTTCGTCCATGTCAAATACGGCAGTCTTCAATGTTAATTTAACAACATCATTACCTATCTGTTCAGGCCGGGCTGTTTTTGCAGCAGGAACAATCAGCTTTGTAATTACAGCCCCCCAATCCTTTCCTTCAACAACTGCTGTATATGATCCGTCTCCCGGTGCTGAATCTTCAGCTGCAGACAGCCGCGGGAGAAAATCGGATTTTTTATTTAAAAAACAAAAGTCAGTCATACTGCCTCCTCTGCTCCATCACCCTTTTATGCCGCCCAGTGTAATTCCTTTTACAAAATTATTCTGTATGAAAGGATAAATGACTATAACAGGCAGAACTCCAAGTACAGCCATAGCCATACGAACCGATACTGCGGGTATAGACGCCAGTCCTGCATTGGCATTTGCAAGTACAGTTGCGTTCTGCGAAATATACTGAATATTCTGAATCATTCTGTTCAAAAGATTCTGTATGGAATACAAATCGGTACGTTTTGTCAGATAGATGTATCCGTTCATCCAGTCGTTCCAGTATGCAATGCCGGAAAAAATGCCGATAGTCGCAATGATCGGTTTTGCAAGCGGTACTGCAATCTGAAAAAACGTCCGGCATTCTCCGGAACCGTCTATACATGCTGCTTCAAGAATCTCGTTCGGAACATTTGTCACAAAGTACGATTTCATAAGCAGCACATTAAATCCGTTCATAAGCAGGTTCGGGAAAAGCAGTCCCCAGAATGTATTCTTTACATGAAAAATTCTCGTATACACCATATACGAAGGGACGAGCCCTCCGTTGAACAACAGCGTAAAAAAGACCAGAAACACAAGAATACCTTTCCCAGGCAGATCTTTTTTTGAAATGACATATGCCAGCGATGTCGTAACGGCGAGCGAGAGAGCCGTTCCGACAATCGTCAGCAGAAACGAAATACCGTACGCATGCACGACAGAATTTCCCGAATTGAAAATATACCGATACGCATATGTGCTCCATTTTTCCGGAAAGAAAGCATATCCGTTCCGAATCAGCGTGTCGTTGTCAGTAAACGACGATATGCAGATGAGGATAATCGGAATAACGGCACAGAGTGCGCAAAGTAATATAATTAGATGCCCGATTGTAAGAAATATTCCTTCTCCCTGTGATTTTCTCATATTCACCCCTTAAAACAGTGCGCTTTCCCTGTCGATTTTCCGTATAATCATATTTGCCGAAAAGACAAGTATGAACCCGACGACAGACTGATACACACCAGCTGCCGCCGACATAGTAATATCTCCGAGTTCAAGCAGTCCTCTGTATACGTACGTATCAATTGTGTTCGTGACTGAATACAGAGCACCTGAATTCTGCGGTACCTGGTAAAACAGTCCGAAGTCCGAATAGAATATGCGCCCGACGGCAAGAAGGATAAGCATGATGATTGTCGGGCGGAGCATTGGCAGCGTGATTTTTGTAATCTGCTGCCATTTTGAAGCTCCGTCAATTTCCGCTGCCTCGTAATACGCCCTGTCGAATCCTATGATTGTCGCCAGATAGATGATGCAGGTATATCCTGAGTTCTTCCAGGTGTTTACGAATATAAGGATGAACGGCCAGTATTTTTTTTCCGTATACCAGGACACAGGCTGTACATTGAGTGCTTTCAGGATGGTGTTGTTCAAAAATCCGTTTTCCGTCGACAGGAAGGAAAACACAAGATAACTTACTATAACAGAAGAAATAAGATACGGAAGCAGTATGGCAGACTGATAGAACTTCTTTATTCCGATATTGAGTTCAGACAGAATAATGGCTATTGTAAGAGAACACACCGTTCCTATAACGATAAATGCACAGTTGTACAGAATCGTGTTCCTTGTAATGATGAACGCGTCCTGCGTAGAAAAAAGATATTTGAAATTGGAAAAACCTGCCCATGCGGAACCGAAGATACCGCGTACCGCATTGTATTTTTTAAATGCAAGGACGATTCCCGGCAGCGGCATATAATTATTAATAAAAAGATATGCCAGACCGGGAAGTGCAATAATATACAAAGGCAGATACTTTCTGAACCGCATTCTGCGCCGCTGTCTTTGTGCCGCTTTATCTGATACAGTCATTACCATACGTGCTCCCTGCCTGATTTTTATTTATTTGTACCGGCCCATGCCGCTAAAGCTTTTTTCTTTGCATCTATATACGTATCAAGACCTGCCGCTTTCATCTTTGCAACCATCACGGGAATACCGGTATCCGGATTCGTAAAACCGTACATAAGCTGGAAAGCATATTCCTTGTACACATTCGTAAGCGCAGTATATTCGTTTGCGACACTCGTATTATTGAACGCAAAACCCATTGCTTTTGAAACTTTCGCGTTATTGTTGAATTTTTCCATTCTGGTCCAGATGTCGAGGTCGTCTCCTTCCCAAACATGCGCGATAAACTGATTGGGCAGTTCCCAGTTTACATTATTATAATATTCGGAATTCTGTGCCGTAATACCGTCGCAGAACGTAATGTGCCCGTCCGCTGTTTTTTTGTACTCTTTACCTTCTTCTCCCCAGCATAAAAGATTGGAAAGAACAGGATCCGTATAGCATGCATTAAGAAACTGCATCGCAGCGACAGTATCTGCGGATGAAGAGTTGATGCACCACGGCATAGAGGACGGTGAGGCCGATTTCATGAAATCAGGGCCGATCTGAAAAATAATCATGGGACGTCCGCACAGATTTGATTCCTGCTGCTTTATTCCGGGTTTTGTCGCAGTGGCATACGACATTGCACTTCCGGCTTTTACCTGGAGCGTTGAAGCTGTATCGTCCGTAAGCGCGTCTTTTGAAATATACCCTTTCTGATTCCACGAATACATAAGCGAGCAGAAATCGTGGAACAAACCGCTCGACCATAAGTCTCCTACATCAAGACTGTGTTCGGGATCAAGAAGGACACCGTAATTGTCTCCGCCAATGCCGTCATACACCAGCCCCTGTCCCAGGGTAGCTTCCTGCGGAGCGAATACGTACTTATCAGGATATTTTGCATGCAGCTTTGCAAAAAGTGAGGAAATCTCGTCCATACTGGTATAAATAACCTCGCTGCTTTCTGCCGTATACATGGAATCATACTTATATCCGATCCCGTCCAGATACTCTTTTCCGACGGCAATACCAAATATACCGATTGCCATATCACGCTGCTGCGGGAGCCCGTATAACTTTCCCCCGATACGGCAGGCATCGGTAAGTGTTTTTCCCATCGTATCAAGAATTCCTTTTCCATAGGTCTGTATCAAATCGTTTCCCTCGAGATCAAGACAGAACCCTTTATTTACACTCGGTGTATAGCCCATGGTAATAGCATTGAATATATCAGCCTGTTCCCCGGAAGAAAGCATGAGCGTCATCCCCTGCGAATAGGACGCCGCATCGAGAATTTCAAGTTCAACATCAAGTCCCAGTTTTTCTTCCGTATAATTGCAGATCGTTTTGTTAATCCGCGCAATCCCCTTTGGAGCACCCGCCCAGTTCATAAAACACATAACGACCTTCGGATACTTCCCTGTTTTTTTTGCTTCTGCCTTTCTTTTTGCAACTGCCTGATCTGCCGCAGAAAGAGACGAATCGGAAACTGATGCGGAACCTCCTCCGCTGTTTTTCCCGGAGCACCCCGCAAGACCTGCAAAAAGCAGGGCAACACATCCCAGAATGCACATGTTTCTTTTCATAAAAATCTCCTGTATAAATCCTGTTGGTTTTGCACGCCTGAACGGCATGTATTACAACTCATTATTTTCAGGCAGATGACCGCACGGAAAAATTTCATCATCTGTCATTTCTGCATAAAGTATATAATGGATTTATGGAAAAGCAGCCGCCGATTCTTTGGCGTTACTGTACTTTTCTTAGGAGTATGCGACGATGAAGGTACGGGGGATTAAATCCTTGGTACGAATAAAAGTGTTTAAAAATAACGCGGCATTTCCTACGGAGCGTCTACAGTAATTTATATACGACTATGCCGGCAGCTGCAGTCCCCAGCATGACATAGACAGGGTCGGCTTTCCATTTCCGCAGTATGAACAGGCTGGCCGCAAATATAACAAGCGCTTTTATATCAACAGCGGGAAGCGGAAGTTTCAGCGTTCCCGTATTGAACAACGCTAGAAGCAGTATGGATATCCCTGCAGAGGCTATAAGTGCTACAACAGCAGGTCTCAGGCCGCTCAGAACGCCCTGTACAATAGAAAGGTTTTTGTATTTAAAATAGAAGTACGACACGACCATCACGATGATGCACGACGGCAGGATACATCCCAATGTTGCAATTAAGGCACCAGCCATACCGGCGACACGAATCCCCACAAACGTCGCCGAATTAATCGCGATAGGCCCCGGAGTCATCTGCGATATCGTTATTACATCCGTAAACTCTTTCATTGTCAGCCAGTGATGAAGCGTGACCACCTGATCCTGAATCAGCGGAAGCGTCGCATATCCGCCGCCGATACCGAACAACCCAACCTGAAAAAAACTGGCAAGCAGCTGGACATATATCATTTTCTGCGTTCCTTCCGGCTGCGGTATACAGTCGACACGACCCCCAGTGCTGCACACAGGATGATTATCAGAATGATATTGACGTTGAAAAAATAGGAAGCAGCGAAGACTGCAAACATCAGTATGATTGACAGCAGATTTTTCTCCTTGATGACGTCCCCGCCCATGCTGATGACCGCATCAAATATAACGGCGGAAACGCCGGCCTGCATTCCTTTGAGCGCGGCGCTTACAAAGGAATTGCGTTCAAATGCCTGGTAGAACAGCGAAATGACGGCAAGGATGACAAGAGGTGGCAGAATGGTACCGCAGATAGTCAGCAGTGCTCCGGGAATACCTGCGACACGGTAGCCTACAAGGATGGAAGCGTTCACCGCAATGGAGCCCGGTGCGGACTGTGCGATTGCAGTAAGATCGATCATTTCTTTTTCATCTATCCAGTGATATTCGTCGACGAACTTCTTTCGCATAAGTGAAACGATGACATATCCGCCGCCGAAAGTAAACGTGCTCAGATACAGTGTGGAAAGAAACAGTTTCCGGTATTCAGTAAACGCCTTTTTCACGTATAGTCTCCTGTGAAGTCAAATGGAGCCTGCAATACAGGCAGGAAGATGCATAATCATTCATCCGGCATCCGGCTGAATGATTATGCAATAACGTACCTAAAAGGAGGAATTTTTTCAACAGGTGGAGAGACCGCTTGAATGAATCCTCAGAATTGAGAATTCGATTCTTCCTAACCCTGATAAAAAAGAAAAGTAAAAAATTGGCTGTGATATGATTAATCTTGTAAAGATACTATTGGCTGCAGAAATAAATATTCTGCAGCCAATGTTAGAAAATTACCTTATAGCCCACATCAATGCAGTAATTCAAGTTCCTTTATTTTATTTTTGAATTGTGGTAAAAAGTCCTTATTTGCCAGAAGCATTTCATCAAGTAACTCTTTCGCAATTTTACCACTAGAAATCAGGGGATTCATTGTAAAAGCCTGTAAAGCCTTATCATAATTGCCGGTTACAGCAGCTTCAATGGTACATTCCTCCATCGCTTTCTGAAGTTGTAATGGTCCTCTGGCATTAAAATCAAAATGTCCCCAATTTAAAGGTTCTGGCCCATGACTGGTTATAATGCTTGATATTTCAACAATACAATCATCAGGCAGATCCGAAATGGCACCATTATTTTTTGTGCTTACGACCATATGACTTCTTTCATCATTTTGAATCGCTGAAATAAGAGAGCATGCTGCATCACTATAATACGCTCCCCCCCGCTGTGATAATTGTTCAGGTTTATGATCAAGGTGAGGATCCTTATAAAGATTAAATAATTCTGTCTCTATTCCTTTAACCTTTTCAGCACGGGTCTCATGATTCTCAAAATCCTGCAATTGAGCCTGCAGCATATCCGCAGTAGCATAATAATAACGATGATATGAGCACGGTAAAATATTCAAATCTTTTATCTGCTCGTAATTAAACGGTATATCCTGTATATTTTCCATACCCTTGAATTTTCCGGCATTTCCAGGCGTATAAATTATGCTGATAAGTTTTTGAGTCAGCTCTTCCCCGTATTTGTCCCAAACCCTGTGCCAGTGGAAATGATTCAATCCCGCAAACTTAAAGAAAAGTTCATTTTTCGTTTCGTCCAGATTCAATGCTTCATAACACAATTTTTCGTATTTAATAGGGACATTACATAAACCAACGGTTTTTTCCCACTTACCATATCTGATAGCCGCTTCTGCAATCATTCCTGACGGATTTGTAAAATTTACCAGCCAAGCATTGGGACACAATTCTTTCATATCTTCGATAATATTAAGGATAACAGGAATTGTTCTAAAAGCTTTAAACAATCCACCTGCACCGTTTGTTTCCTGTCCTATCATTCCATGGCTTAAGGGTATACGTTCATCACGAACGCGTGCAGCAAGTAAACCAACACGAAACTGGGTTGTAACATAATCAGCATTTTTTAAGGCTTCCCGACGATCAAGCGTTAATTTAATTTTCCAATCAAGACCTGCTGCTGCAACCATACGCCTCGCCATAGCACCAACAATATCAAGTTTCTCTTTCCCCTCCGGGATATCGACCAGCCATAATTCACTAATCGGCAATTTAGCATTTCGTTTAATAAAACCTTCAATCAATTCGGGTGTATAACTGCTTCCTCCCCCAATAGTAACTATTTTAATCTTCTTCATAAAACCTCCTGCACATCATCAACTCTATAATTAATTTTATTTCTAAACTTCTCATTCAAGCATTATCTACAGAATTTTTTTTCTCCTGTTCCCATGCTCTTCTATCAAGAGCTTTGAAAGGGAAATAATAAATACTAAACGAGATTAAAGCTAAAATGACTTGCAAAACAGCGATTTTCCAACTGCCTTCCATTAATCCGGAGAGTATCATTGGTGTTGGCCACGGAATCTGAATACCATTAAGTCGAGGAACAATTCCTATCGCAGTTACAATATAGGCAATAGAGCTTGTTACCAGAGGAGTCAGTAAAAACGGAATAAGCATAAAAGGATTTAAAACAATAGGAGTTCCAAATATTAATGGTTCATTAATATTGAATATTGACATTGGTAATGCTAATCGCCCAAGAGTTTTATATTGGGAACTTTTAGCAAAAAAGGCCATAACAAGCATTAACCCTATAGTCATTCCGGTACCTGACATAAAAACATAACATCTGAAAAACTGATATCCAAGGATATTAGGCAGAACAGTACCAGCCTCATAGGCAGCCAGGTTTTCCATATCCATAGCTAAATACACAGGCGCCATTATACCGTTAAAAACAATAATTGTTCCGTGCAGCCCAAAAAACCACAATACCCCAATTGCTAAATTGACTATTAACAATGCACCATACGATGCGCTCAAACCTTCCAATGGAATCTGGATACAGTTATATATCATCTGATTCAAACTTCCAAAAGGTGTATACTTAAATATTATAAATATTAAAAGTGCAAGACTTGTAGTTACAAAGCCCGGTACCAAACCTGTAAACGATTTTGATACAGCTGGGGGAACACCTTCCGGCATTTTTATAACGAGCCCTTTCTGGACAAAGAAAACATAAATTCGGGCTGTCACCATACCAATAATTATAGCAACAAATAACCCCTTAGGTCCCAACCAATCAAATGAAATATAATTGAAAATGTGATTGTTATTCTTAATTTCTCCCATCGGAGTTACAATAAAAAAACTAATAAGAGCCAGTAAACCAGCCATTCCCCCATCTTTTTCAAATTGATCTGCAACATTATAAGCAATAAAAAAAACACTTAATACAGCCATGATATTGATTGTAAAAGTAACGGGTACTTTCAAAATAAAGGTTATTCCATGAACATCTATAAAATTTTTATATGTTGCTATAGGTAAATTTGCGAACAACATAAAAATTGAACCAACAATAATCGGTGTCATCATAAATATCATGCCATCCGAAATGGACTTGATATATTTATTATTCGCAAAAGCAACCATTCCTTCCTGCATTTTTTCTTTTATTTTTGCCGCATTATAAATCATTTTATCATTCCCCCTTCTAGAAACGTTCAATCAAAATTTTTTCGTTCTATTACATTTCCAGCGCTTCTTTCAGCACTTTCGCACCGTTCATTACACCGTAGTCAAGGCTGTTGATTACGGCAACCTTCATCCCTCTCGGTTCATACTTTTCCTTCATCCGCTTGAGGGTATACCCGATTTGAGGTCCGAGCAGAATTATGTCTGTATTATTTTCAAATTCTGCAAAGTTCGATTCAGCTGTTGCACGAATTTCCACTTCCACATTCATTTTCTGCGCAGCCGCTTTCATTTTACTTACCAGCAGGCTGGTCGACATTCCCGCAGCACAAACTAGTGTTATCTTTTTCATATCAATTTTCCCCCTTGCTTTTCAATTCTTTCAACCCTTTCATACAGATTAATAAATTCCTGTGCAAAATCATGGACCAGCATGGCGCTCATTAAATGATCCTGCGCATGTACAAGAATCATGGACGCAGCACTTTCCGCACCGTCTGCTTCTTCCTGAATAAGATCAGTTTGTATCTCATGAGCGGCGGTCAGCGATTTGTCCGATTCGGCATGCAGCCGCTGAGCCTCCTGTATGTCTCCGTTTCTTGCGCTCTCGATTGCTTCCATGTCTTTGCTTTTCGCAGTACCGCTTTCCACAATCAGTTTCATGGTCAATTGCTCAATATTCATTGGACCTCCGTTCTTACTAAAGCAATTACTATGCCAAAACACTCTATACGATTCCTGCTGTACCGGTTTCATAAAAATGCGGTGATTCCAATTGATTTTCATTTCTCTTTTTTACTGTCTGCACAGTTTTTCTGTAATGTGTATTATTCCACCTCTTGTGTTTCCTTCCGGGCGATACACATCGGCAGTTTTATTCCGTATCTCTTTTGGGATGATGTGTATTACCGATAATACACATTTTGCTTGACGAATAGAGATGCAGGCCTGATACTGAATCCATGAAGCGGATAGAAAAGGTATACAGACGGCTTGCAAAGCTTACTCAGGAACACGGAATAACAACAGCAGAACTTGCAGAGGACATGGGACTTGCACGTCCGAATGTAAGCGACGACCTTAACCGATTATGCAGTGAGGGAAAGGTTCTGAAAGAAGGGACGAAGCCGGTATTGTACCGTGCAGCAGCACCGCAAAATCCGCAGACCGTACTTGACCGTTTTGCATCACGCTTTCCAAGTCTTTTACAAGCAGTAGAGCAGGCAAAGGCTGCTGTTCTGTATCCGCCAAACGGCATGCCCATGCTCATTCTGGGGGAAACAGGAACAGGAAAATCTCTGTTCGCCTCCCTTATCCACGAGTTTGCAGAAGAAACAATTGATACAAGTCCGATGCCATTTTTTGTATTCAATTGTGCTGATTACGCAGATAACGCAAATCTCCTTGTCAGCTGGCTTTTCGGCGCACGCAAAGGAACATGGACCGGAGCTGATACGGACAGAGAAGGTATTCTCGAGAAAGCCGACGGCGGCTTCCTCTTTCTTGACGAAATCCACCGCCTTCCGCCGGAAGGACAGGAAATGCTGTTCTCCTTTCTCGACCACGGGACATTCCGCCGCCTGGGCGATACCGATACGAAACGTCATGCTGCTGTCAGAATTATTGCCGCTACAACGGAGAACCCAGATTCCGCTCTGCTCAAAACGTTCACCCGCCGCATTCCGATGATAATCCGCATGCCGTCCCTTGATGAACGGGGAATAGACGAACGCCTTGAACTTATCCAGACGTTTTATTCGGAAGAAGCACGCCGTTTAAATAAACCCGTATATGTGTCAGTAAATTCTATCAGAAGCCTTCTCGGGTACCGCTGCCAGAATAACGTCGGACAGCTTAAAGCCGACATCCAGCTGCTCTGTGCAAAAGCGTATTCAAATTTCGTGTCTCATAAAAAAGAAACAATTCAAATTGTTACGGCAAATCTTCCGGAATACATAAAGGAAGGACTTTTTTCGGAAACAGCCCACAGAGAAATATGGCATAAACTTAACGACATCGGCAGCAGATTCTGCACATTCCGTCCGGACAGGAAGGAAGGAGAAAGTTTTTTTGAAAAAAATGATTCAAGCTCTATCTACGAACTTATAGATATGCGCATGAGGGAGATGCAGGCAGGAGGGCTTTCCGAAGGGGAAATACGGAGCAATCTTGATTCCTGTGTCGGAGCTTATTTTGCCCGCGTGTGTAATCATCAGGAAGAAAACGAAGCCGCAGTCATGAATCTGGCAGAACCTGATACAGCAAGGGCTATAGCGGAAATAATACCGGCAGCGGAAAAGCGGCTTAAGAGGACTTTCCCTCCGCAGCTGCGGGCAGGAATTGAAATGCACATCATGACGGCAATCAGGCGGATAAAATCCGGCAGAAGCATAGTCAACCCGGAATTCGACAAAATACGCCAGACACATCAGGAGGAATTCGCAGCGGCAGCCGATGCTTTAAATACGATAGATCATATCTGCGAAGTATCAATGCCTCTTGAAGAAGCAGGCTTTCTCTGCCTGTTTTTCATCGAAAACGATGCCGGGAAAAAAGCTGTCCGTGAACATCCCGTCAGTGTCATTGTCATGATGCACGGAGAATCATCAGCCGGCAGCATGGCGCAGGTCTGCAACGATTTGTTAAAGATTCAGGCAGTTACCGGCATAGATGTACCGCTGATAGAAACGCCTCAAAATGCCTGGACACGGCTTAAAACCTGGATAACGGGCCGTAGTCAGACGACAGATATTCTGCTGCTTGTAGATATGGGTTCACTTACAAATCTGGGAAAACTGGTTGAATCTGAACTTCATCTCAAATGCAGGACAGTCTCGATGGTCAGTACGCTCCATGTACTTCAGGCCGGGCGGAAGGCTGCAGAAGGATTACCCCTTGATACTATCTACAGGGACGTTCTTGATATCAGAGATACGTTTATAAGCGAACCTGCGGAAAATCCGCCGGCGAGGTACTGCACAATAAATTATATTATAACGGTTTGTACTACAGGAGAAGGCTCTGCCCTTATAATGAAGGATCAGCTTGTCTCCCGGCTCAAATTCGACCAGTCTCAAATTCTTGTCAGGAATCTCGGCATGGCGGGAAAAGAAGATATTCTGAGCAGGCTGCATGTACTTGAAGAAACAGGACGGATACTGTTTCTTGTGTCTCCATTCCATTTTGAAGTTGCAATCCCCTGTTTTACACTGGAAGAAGCAGTCTCTCCTGACGGAATCGCCAGAATGCAGGAAATAATCGACAGAGAAAATATTTTCAAAAAGATGATAACCGCTTACCGTGAATTCTTCACGGCAGTAAAAACAGAAGAAGCGTTTCTTGCAGCAAGATCATTCATCAGGATAACAGAACTAAAGGCAGGTATAAAATTTCAGGAAAGTGTCCTTATCGGCATATTCTGCCATGTCGCCTGCATGATAGAACGGCTGAAAAAGGGAATTGCAGTTTATTCATTTGACAACAAGGAAGAATTCATAGCCGGAAAAAAACAGCTGTATGAAATAATCCGGGAAAATGCAGTGAGCATTGAAACTCAGTTTTCAGTCAGCATTCCCGACGATGAAATCTGCTATCTTGCATCTTTTTTCCATCCGGATAACTGTATCAGCAGTGAAAAAAATCCAGAGCGTATATAATTGAATACAAAAACACGTGTATTGGCATGAAAATTGCTTAACTTATAACAGCACAACAGAGAGGTATACGTATGGTACAACAGATTATTACCGTTAAAAACAAGATAGGTATTCATTCCCGCCCGGCCGCACTCCTGGTCGATACGGCAAGCCGTTTTAAATCGAAGATAACGATTAAAAACGGAGAGCGTTCTGCCCTTACAACGTCAATGGTAAAGCTGCTTGCGCTCAGAGTTAAGCAGGATACTGAAATAACTATAACGGCAGAAGGCGAAGACGAGAGCGAAGCGGTAAAGGCACTCTCAGATCTGATTGAATCGAACTTTGGGGAAGAATAATTATGGATATACAGGGAATCCCTATTTCTGCCGGCATCGCAATCGGCAAAGCCTTTCTGTACAGAGGCGTACCGATTGAGTCGTCCTGTGCAGGGAATGGCTCAACGGCAGATCCCGAAACAGAGAAGAACAGGCTTGAACAGGCTGTAATAGAGGCGGAACGGCAGCTCTCGGAACTAATCGGACGCATTCCGGCGGAAGACGGAAAACAGGAAGCTGATATTCTGAATACGCAGAAATACCTGCTCAGGGATCCGGAAATTACAGGAGCAGCAGCTGAAGCTGTTGAGAAACGGTACATCACTGCGGAACAGGCGGTGACGGAAGCCGTAAAAGAAAGTGCGGCGGTATTTGCGGAAATGGACGACGATCCGTATCTCAAAGAACGTTCGGGAGATATTGAAGATATAGGAAGACGGCTGCTTTCCATACTGTCCGGCAGCTGTACCTCATGCACTCTTTCCGACCTTCCGCCGGACAGTATCGTTATTGCGGAAACGCTCGGCCCGTCTGATACAGTTCAACTGGACAGGGCGCATACAGCCGCAATCGTAACAGAACACGGAGGTTCTACATCGCATGCCGCCATTCTTGCGCGGACTATGGAACTGCCTGCTGTTTCGGGAATTCAGGGAATGTGTACGCTTGTTTCACCAGGTGATACGGTTATCGTTGACGGATGCACCGGACAGGTTTTTATAAAACCGGAACCTGCAATCATAGAAGAATACACCCAGAGAATCGCTGCGTATGAAGAGAGAAAATGTGAATTGAAAAAAAGCGTTCATGCTCCGTGCAGGACAAAAGCAGGAAAAGAAATCCTGCTTGCCGCAAATATCGGTTCTCCTGATGATATTGACCGTGCCCTGGAAAACGGCGCAGAGGGAGTCGGATTGTTCAGAACTGAGTTCCTGTATCTTGACCGGCCGGCTCCGCCCGATGAGGAAGAACAGTACCGCATCTACCGTACGGCTGCTGAAAAGCTTGGAGAGAGACCGCTTGTTGTCAGAACGCTTGATATAGGCGGGGACAAGGAAATCCCCTACCTGCATCTGCCCAGAGAAGACAATCCCTTCCTTGGGACACGTGCCATCAGGCTCTGCTTCGCTCATCCGGAACTGTTCAAAATCCAGCTGAGGGCGCTGCTCCGGGCGGCAGTGTACGGTAATATCAAAATAATGTTTCCCATGGTAAGTTCTGCAGACGACATTCTGACCGCGAAACGGTTCATTGCGGAATGCGCCCGGGAACTTGACTCGGAAAAACAAGAGTACAACGCAAAAGTCGAAACGGGCATCATGATTGAAATTCCGGCGGCAGCGATTATCGCAGATGAACTTGCACCGCTGTGCAGCTTTTTCAGCATCGGCACGAACGACCTTACGCAGTATACGCTTGCCGTAGACAGGACGAACGAATCGCTTTCAGCTTTATATAATCCGTTCCATCCTGCCGTCCTCGCACTCATACGGAAAACGATAGAGGCTGCACACAAAGCCGGCATTCCCTGTGCAATGTGCGGAGAATTCGCCGGAAATCCAAAAGCCGTGCCGCAGCTGCTTAAATACGGACTTGACGAATTCTCCGTCAGCGTTTCCGTTCTCCCTGAAACGAGACGGCTGATTATGGACACAGCTGCGGAATAGGCTGACTGATGGAAAGCTCAGCGGTACAGCGGTCCGTAAAATTTACACGCGGCATAATCGGCAGCCTGTACATCTTCCGTTCCGAAACCGGCCCAGCAGTGGGGACGGAAAATTTCATTCTCCGGCACGTTGTGCATTGTAACAGGTATCCGGAGCATCGATGCAAGCGTTATCAAATCTGCACCGGCATGTCCATATACCGTAACACCGTGGTTAGCTCCCCAGTTTTCCATGACGCTGTATACATCTTTGAACGCACCCTTTCCGGTAAGACGCGGTGCAAACCAGATTGTCGGCCAGGTCGGATCGGTACGCTTGTCGATGCAGTTGTGAATTTCATCGGGTAAATCACATGTTGAACCTTCTGCAATCTGCAGTACGGGACCGACTCCTTCGACAATATTAAAGCGGAGCATTGTCACCGGCATCTCCGCCCTGCAGCGGAAATGGCTTGAAAATCCGCCGCCGCGGAAATATTCATAATCAGCACGGCACCAGTCGGTTGCCTTAAGGCACGCGTCTATATCGGCCTGTTCCATTTTCCAGAACGGTTTCATCATGTGCTTGCCGTTCTCATCGGTGCACGCTCCCGTTTCATCAAGGGCAGTGGCACCTGAATTAATAAGATGCAGGAATCCGTTCGCGGCGTTTCCCGACGGCGTATGTCCCGTAACACGCCCGACTGCAGCGGGACTCCAGTACGTCCTGACATCGTGGAAACAGGGAGCGGAATGAGTAACAAGTGTGCCGAGCATCATTGCGACAGCATTGCACGTGTCGTTCTCCGTTGCAAACGGAACGGGCTGTTTTGCACCATTCCAGTCGAACGTCGACGCCAAAATCGATTCGGTAAAGTCGGCGTTCGGCAGCCAGTCGGTCCACTGCCGCTGTCCCTGGAAACCTCCGGCTATGGCATTGCGGCCGAGAGCTTCTTCATGCCATCCCATCTCGCCGAGTTTCTGATTACCGGACAGGATATCGCGTATGATAAGCGTCATCTTAACAATAAAATCCCAGTCCCTTTCCGCAGGGATATATTTTGATTTTTTAATAATTTCAGGAAACACCTTCCCTGCATTTTTATCGAATCCTTCCGGGCAGTTTTTCTTTACCCATGCGGAAGCCTTTTCATATTCCGTACTGTCATAGATGCCGAGCGACATGCGGCGCATTATTTCTATCTCGTCCACCCATTCCGCCCTGATGCCGAAATATTTCTGCATCATACCTGCGTCGCAGAAACTTCCGGCGATTCCCATGGTAACGGCCCCGATGTTTACGTACGCTTTATTTTTCATCCAGCCTGCAGCAACGGCACCCCGCGCAAAACGGAGAATTTTTCCGGCAACATCAGGAGGAATGGAGCTGTCGTCCTTTTCCTGCACATCGCGGCCGTATATTGAAAAAGCAGGCAGTCCCTGCTGAGCGTGAGCCGCCAGGACAGCCGCCAGATAGACTGCGCCAGGCCGTTCCGTCCCGTTGAATCCCCATACGGCTTTTATAGTATGAGGGTCCATATCAAACGTTTCCGTTCCGTAGCACCAGCAGGGCGTTACGGAAAGCGTCGCAACGACGTTCTCTGCCGAAAACTGCTCCGCAACTTTTGCAGCCTCTGCTCCGCCGCCGATTGTCGTACAGCCTGTAACGCACTGTACCGGCGTACCGTCGGGATAACGCAGATTATTATTAATAAGTTCCGCCGCATGTTCAGCCATGCCCATTGTCTGTTTTTCGAGACTCTCGCGAACCCCGCCCCAGCGTCCGTCGATAACCGGACGAATTCCGATTTTTGGATACAACATACTTTACTCCTGCAAAACAGTCTTATATCTGGTAAAAAGAAGCCAGCACCGAAAATCTTTCAAATCCGCTGCCCCAGTCATCTGTGGAAAGCGGCATATATGTTTTAAGCTGTTCCGTTCCGGCAATCAGCTTTCTGCCTTCTGCGATATCTGTAATATCACCGAGCGCCTGAAGCTGTATGATGATATTGCCGAGTGCCGTGGCTTCGACGGGACCCGCAGTCACGGGAAGGTTGCAGCACGATGCGGTAAAACGGCAGAGCGTTTCATCTCTCGCACCGCCGCCCAGAATGTGTATCCGAGTGAATTCCCTGCCGGTCATTTTTACAAGCTGATTTACGGCAAAGCGGTATTTTAATGCCAGGCTTTCATATATGCAGCGCATGATTTCACCGGTAGTCTGCGGAACGTACTGATTCGTCCTGCGGCAGTACCCGGCGATTCTCCCCGGAATATCTCCGGCTGAAACAAACAGCGGATCGTCAGGATTTATGAAACACTGCAGCGGCCGGGCTTCACCGGCGGAACGTTCCAGTTCGTCGAACGAATACTCCCTGCCCTGCCGTTTCCATTCACGACGGCTTTCCTGAATCAGCCACAATCCCGTTATGTTTTTCAGATAATTAATCCTGCCGTTTGCGCCCAGCTCGTTCGACAGTCCCGAGCGCATACTCTCCGCAGACAGGACAGGAGCGTCGAGTTCCGTTCCCAGGAGGCTCCACGTACCGCATGAAATAAACACGGAATGGTCTGCGGAATCATCGGTACAGGGCATTGCAGCAACAGCGCACTGCGTATCGTGCCCCGCAACGGCAACAATGCGGGCATTAGTATACGTTCCGGTAATCGTACCGCTCTGCACGAACGGCGCAAAAATATGTTCAGGTATGCCGAACCCTTCAAGGATTTGTCTGCTCCATGAACGCGATACACTGTTGAACATCTGGCTCGTCGAGCAGATTGAATATTCACATACCGGTTTTGCGCCCAGCGAAAAGGCAAACAAATCGGGCATAAAGAGCAGACGCTCTGCTTTTTTGAATATACCGGGACTTTTTTCTTTCAGCGCAATAAGCTGGAACAGCGTGTTAATATCCATTATCTGGCTGCCGCTTTCCCTGTACAGCGTTTCCGGTGCCAGTATGTCTCCCGCTTTTTTTGAAATGCCTGCAGTCCGTCCGTCACGATAGTGCACCGGCAGATCAATCAGCTGCCCGTTTCCGTCGAGCAGCCCGAAGTCGACGCCCCATGTATCGAATCCGATGCTGTCGAATTCCCCGGCCTTTTCAATACCGGCATGAATTTGAGCAAGCAGCGTTTCAAAATCCCAGTACAACGTTCCGTCTTTTTCCAGCGGAACGTTTGCAAACCGATGCACCTCTTCGTACCGGAGACTGCCGTCCGCAAAAACGGCCTTTACAGCGCGGCCGCCCGATGCACCTAAATCAAAAGCAAGTACCGTGCTCATATCACTACCTATTTATTAACCGGTGCATCGTCGTTCCTTTTCGGATATTTTTTATATCCCGGATGACGCCCCGATACTTTGTAAAATTCCCGCAGATTAATAAGTTTATCGATATCAGCTCTGCTGATATCGCAGCTTCCCCCGAGGATTATTGCGTTTATCGTAATCTTTGCCCAAAGTTCAAGGCTTTCCATCCGGTAATACGCAGTGAGTATGTCGCAGCCAACTGCAAGTGCACCGTGATTTTCAAGCAGGAGGACATCATGCTCGTCGAGATACGGTTCTATTGCATCGGGGACTTCCGACGTTGACGGTGTGCCGTACGGTGTCAGCGGCACGGAGCCGATGACCGCAACGTCCTCAATCATGTTGTACATGTCCATCGAACGGTGTGCGACGGCGAATCCTGTCGCTGCAGGCGGATGCGCGTGAACGACACTATTAACATCCGCACGCTTTTCGTAACAGCGCATATGCATTTTTATTTCACTCGACGGACGGTATCCCGCCTGCGCTTCCAATATTTCAAGATTCTCATTTACCCGGAGAAGTTTATCCGGCGTAATAAAACTCTTGCTGATGCCTGTCGGCGTAACAAGGAACGTTCCGTCATCAAGTTTTGCCGAAACGTTTCCGTCATTTGCCGCGACCCAGCCAAGCTGCCACATGTTATGGCAGACTGAGCATATCTGTTCCTTAGCTTCATGTATTTCCATACTGTCTGCAAAAGCTCCTTCAATTTTTACTTATCTTACCATCGTATTTTTTTATCCTCTCTGTTGATTATGACAAAAAGTATGATAAAATTGACAAAGAGGAACCGGTGTATGAATTATCTGGAATATCATGAGAAAGCGGTACGAGGCACATTTAATTTTCCCATTCAGCTTTATTATGTTAATCGTTCCAACCCGCGGTACGAGATGCCCTTTCACTGGCATATGGAATGCGAACTGGTGCTGGTACGAAAAGGCAGCCTGCAGCTTTTGCTCGACAGCAGCCCGGTCACGCTTCATGAAGGGGAATCAGTTTTTATTCCCGGAGGCGTACTGCACGGCGGCTCGCCTGACAACAGCGTGTATGAATGCCTTGTTTTTGAGATGGAAAATATTCTTCACGACACAGTTATCTGCCGCGAAAAATACATGCCGCTTCTGAACGGTTCAATGCATATTACGGGCTGCTTTACACCTGACAGCGAGCCGGGCAGAATAGTAATTTCGCTCATGGATGAAATGAAAAAGGAACTTTCCGGTTATGAATTTATAACGACGGGATTATTGTGGCAGTTTTTCGGTATTATTCTGCAGCAGCATCTGTATACGGAACAGACTGAATCGGAACGCAACGATACCAGATACTCACTGCAGATGAAGAACGTACTCCGCCGTATCAGGATTGATTACGCATCACCATTAACACTGGAAGACCTTGCAGACGAAGCCGCAATGTCGCCTGAGTATTTCTCGCGCGTCTTTCATAAAGTTACGGGAAAGGCCCCGATAAATTATTTAAATTATTACCGGATAGAATGTGCGGCCGAACTTCTCCGTGCGACGCAGAAGCAGGTCATAGAAATAGCGCTGCTCTGCGGATTTAACGACGTCAGTTATTTCGTAAAACTTTTCAAGCGGTATAAAGATGTACCGCCGAATATATTCCGCAGGCAGGTGGCAGAAATAACCGCCGTCCGGCAGAACTAATCAGCCAGAATTCTGATTACGACAGGTTTGCTGCTTTTCACACTTTCCGTTCTGACGACAAGCGCATCCTCTGTGCGCTTCCAGCCGGGCCGTTCATCAAAACCGAGTACGGAAACATTTTTTATTATTCCGTGAAAATGCGGCAGTTTTGCTGCATCTTTTTCTGCAAGCGATTTGATTCTTACAACTCCGTCTTCCGGATATTTTAATATGAAGGCATAGATATACGAACCATTAACCGTAAAACGGATATCTTCGGATGTAAATCCTTTAAACTCTCCATCGGAAAACTGTCCTTCAACAACTTCAGTAGGACCTTCCGTCGAAATTCTCCAGACACTGCTGCCGTACACAGCCTCTCCGTTTATCTTAAGCCATTCACCGATTTCAAGGAGTATTCTCCTGTCCTCTTCCGGAATTGTACCGTCAGCCTTCGGTCCTATATTAAGAAGCATACGGCCGTTTTTGCTTACGACGTCAACAAGGTTGCATAGTATTTCATTGGCCGTTTTATACTGGTTGTTCTCCGTATAGCACCAGGAATTCCTTGCTACGGCTGTATCGGTCTGCCATATATACGGCTTCGGGGAAGCAAACTGTCCGCGCTCAATATCGACTACAGCGCATCCGAACATGAATGCGTCGTGTTTGTAATTAATAATACCTTCCCTGCCCTGTTCTGTCATACGGTTGTAATAATAGGCGGCAAACTTTTTAAGATACGGCTTCAGCGCACTGTGCTGTATCCACCAGTCAAAATAAACGACTGCCGGACAATACCTGTCGACAATTTCGCACGTCCTCACAAGCCAGTCTTCCATATACTCCTCTGTCGGACAGGATGCGGACAAATCCTGAAGATCCGGCTCTGGCATTGCAGGCCAGTAAAAATCACCGCATTTCAGCGGCTCTTTTATATCGCTCTCGAATTCTTTCCCGTGCCCCATAAAAAACCAGTGTTCAAACCGGTGCGAGGAAGCCCCGTAAATAATTCCTTTATCTTCAACCGCCTTTTTCAATTCTGCGGCAATGTCACGGCGGGGTCCCATCTCAAAGGCGTTGTAATGGGATACTTCGCTCCGATACATCTGGAATCCGTCATGATGTTCCGCTACCTGAACAATATAGTTCGCACCGGCCGCTTTAAAAATTTCCGCCCACTGGTCTGCATTAAAATTTTCAGCCTTGAACATAGGGATGAAATCTTTATAGCCGAAATCTTTCTGTTTTCCGTAAGTCTTTATATGATGCTCGTATTCGGGAGAACCCTGGATATACATGTTTCTCGGATACCATTCATTCCTGAATGCAGGAACGGCATACACTCCCCAGTGAATGAAAATTCCGAATTTTGCGCCCCTGTACCACTCCGGAACACGATACTGCGACAGAGAGTCCCATGTATCATGATATTTTCCTTCGGCAACCACCTTATTAATTTCCTGAATATACTTCTTCTTATCCATAATCCGTTCTCCCTTTTCAAGCAATGTTCCTCAGCCGTGCATTAACATCATCAACAATATTATTTTAATTCCTCATCAAAGCAGACCGCAACTTTTCCGCATTTTCCCGAAGCCATAAGGGCGTAAGCTTCCCCTGCTTTATCAAGACTGAACCGGTCCGTCACCAGTTTTTCGGGATGTATGTTCCACCTGACAAGTCGTTCTACAAGATCTTCCATACGCCACAGAGACGTCACCCACGAACCGTATATTGTCTTCTGTCCGTGAATAATATCCGGACTCGGATGAAACGTTACCGTATTCCCTTCTCCGACCATCGCGATTTTTCCCCATTCACGGGTTGCCCTGATGGCAAGCTCCCGTCCGGCAGGATTTGCGCTGCAGTCTACTGCGCGTTCGGGACCGTATCCGTTCGTAACCCCGCGGATTTTCTCAAGCGCATCTTCTCCGGGTGCGAACACGTAATCCGCAAGACCAAGTTTCTTTGCGACTTCCGCCCGTTCGGGAATGCCTTCAACACCAATCAGCCTGTTAGCACCCATTGCCTTCGCAAGCATAAGGGCGGCAAGGCCGACAGGTCCGAGTCCTACGACAAGGACTGCATCATCGCCGCTTACGCCTATTTTTTCAAGGCCTTCGTACACTGTTCCAAAGCCGCAGGCAACCTGAGCACCGTCAGTATAAGTAAGCTGGTCGGGAAGTGCAACAAGATCCTTTTCATCGGCAAGAATATACGGAGCCATACCGCCGTTGCGCTGCCAGCCGTATGCGGCACGGTACGGGCTTTTACAGGAAATCTGATAGCCCATGCGGCAGTCGTGGCACACACCGCAGCCGGAAATATGATAAATAATCACCCGATCCCCTTTTTTAAAGCGCCTGAGTCCTTCACCTGTTTTTTCAATAATGCCGCTCGGTTCATGCCCCGCAATAACGTCCTGATACGCCTCCGGTCCTTTTCCCAGGTGTTCGCGGTAGATGCAGCGTATGTCGCTTCCGCATATTGTGGAAGATTTTGTCCGTACCAGAACCTGACCGTATCCCGGCTCAGGAATGTCATATTCTTTCAGTTCGACGGAACTATTCCCCGGCAGTACAGCGCCAGTCATTTTTTTACCATTAATAAAACTGCTCATACATTTCCCCCAAAAATTATTATTTCCACAAATCGTGCCAGTCTGACGCACCGTCCCACAGGAACACCTGACCTTTAATAAGACGGCAGTTCCTGTCGACCGTTTTCATCTCCTCCATATCATCTCCTGACAGAGGTGCTTCCATAACTGCCTTGAAATTTGCATCGATGTTTTTCTGATTTACGGAAAACGGAATCGGGACGGCACCTGCTCCTGCTTCCCATTTCAGGCAGACCGCCGCGGGATGAACTCCGTATTTTTTCGCAAGTTTCTTAACAACAGGTTCTTCCATATCGACTGCATCGTCCGGCGTTTTATCACGCTCAGGACGTCCCGGTGAACCAAGCGGACAAAACGCTACCGGAATAATTCCGTTCTGTTTAACATATGCAAGAAGTTCTTTCTGCTGGAATGTCGGATGAAGTTCCATCTCGTTTACATACGGCTTAATCCGGGCATACTGCAATACTCCGGAAAGTTTTGCTGTTGTCATATTGGACGTGCCTATATGCCGGACCAGTCCCGCGTCGACAAGCTCCTCCATTTGACGCCACGTCTTCATATACTCATTTATATCAAACGGACGGGCATCAGGACTCCGCGATGTTACGCTGCATTTCGGAGGATGGTAGTTCGGGACAGGCCAGTGGACGAGATACAAATCAAGATACTCAAGCTGTAAATCTTTGAGCGACTGCCTGCACGATTTTACGACCTCGCCTTCTCCGTGCATGTCGTTCCACAGTTTTGATGTAATCCACAATTCTTCGCGCGAAACAAGGCCTTCGTCGAATGCGGTTTTCAGTACAGCGCCTATCTGAGCTTCGTTTCCGTATACCGATGCACAGTCGATATGACGGTATCCGCAGCGCAGTGCATGTAAAACAGCCGATGCGACCTCATCCGGATTAACATGATCTGACCCGAATGTACCAAAACCGATTTTCGGAATATCCATGACTTTCATAACCGCTCCTGAATCAACAAACGTTCTGCATTACTCACTGCCTCACAGCAACAGTAGAATGATGCGTCATGTATGCCGTAAATACAATTCCCATTTTGCGTATATCATGTATCGTTTTACGCAGCTTATTCGTGCGGAGGGTTTAATGCCCCGCCCCCTGGATCGAGGTTGTTGATTCCGCACAAATAAAAATCCCGGCAGCAGCCATTCTGCCGGGATTACCTGCCGTTGCAAAAGCAGCAGTTTTTCTTTCAGTTGAACCTGAATTCCGGCAGAACCGGAATGACTCCTTTTTTTAATATAATGTTGCCATACGGAACGGTTTCTCCCGTCATAACAACCGCAAACGCGGATTTTGCACGCTCGTAAAATGCAAAGCGTTCAATCCGTTCAACGGTAGGTGTACCGGGCCAGTGTTTATCGATGACCTCCCTGTAAGACAATTCAACAGCAGGATCAAGCGTATCTCCCGGCGTTGCCGCCATCATCATGACAGGAGACGGTACATACGGATCAAGATTTATGAGACGCAGGATACCGTCAAGCAGCCGGGGAAGGCGGATGCCGTCAGCACGGATAACCCGGCTGCTGCACGTTCTGCCGGGGAAAAAAGCGTCTGCCAGTATGATTTCGTCACCGTGGCCCATTTCGTCGAGTGCAGTCAGCAGTTCCGGACTTATTACCGGAGAAATATTTATCAGCATAGAAAGCTCCTTCAGTAAATTTTATTTTACCAGTATCTTTTTGAATCCGCTCAGCCGATTATGAAAAATACTATGATAAAATTGACATACACATTCTCCGGCTCATACAAAAAAAAATATCATCTCCGGCATATAAATAAAGGGAACCTCTAAAAACTGAAGTTTTTAGAGGTTCCATAAATTCCATTTCCGCTGATAATGATTTATACTTTTCTGCGTATGAAAGAATGTAAAAAAATCGGTTTGTTCATCACCGTCGACGATGCGTATACGAGAGGCATCGTACGCGGCATCATAAAATTCGCACGGCAGGAGACAAACTGGACGCTGCTCGGCCATGACTGGATGTTTTCGCCCCTTGACGGAAAAGATACGCAGCTTGACGGCATCATTTCCCGCATTGAAAATAAAGCGGACGGATATACGCTCACGAAATCCGGCGTCCCCGTTATTGATGTTGCCGGTGCGTATACGGGATGCGGATACTTTGAAGTAAACAACGACGATTATGCAACCGGAGTAAAAGCCGCATACCATCTTTCGCAGCTGGGACATACCAGCTTTGCGTGGGCCGGTGCAGACGGCGTGCAGTGGTCGCGCTGCCGCTACAACGGATTCATCACAACAATTCTGCATGCGGATGCATTTGAAAAGCCCCTTGAATGGTGGGAACAGCTTAATCTGGAAACTGCCGAACTGAAAAACTGGCTCCTCTCGCTTCCCAAACCAGCTGCGCTGTTCGCGGCAAACGATACTATCGGATTGAAAATCATTACGGTATGCAAAAATTCACGCGAGGACGAAAAACTGTCCGTTCCCGCCGACATCGCCGTTCTCGGCGTAGACAACGAAGACATTCTGTGCGAACTTGCGACACCGCCGCTTTCAAGCATCGCGCTGAACTGCGTAGAAATGGGATTTTCCGCCGCCGCCCTGCTCGAAAAAATGCTCCAGCCGGACCATACGGTTCCGGCACACTGTATTACCATTCCGCCGCTCGATATTATAGAACGTGAATCGACCAGAATTCTGGTAACGCCGGACAAACTGGTAAATACCGCGCTGAACTTTATTATAAACAGCGCTCATACCGGAATTACGGTTGAAAACGTACTTGAAAAAGTACCGGCATCGCGGAGGAATCTTGAACAGCGGTTCAGGAATATTACGGGCAAAACGCTACACGAAGCAATCATAGATGAAAAAATCCAGTACAGCAAAAAGCTGATGCGCTATTCTGATGCCGCGCTTGCTTTCATTGCTGAACAAAGCGGATTCGGTTCACTCCAGCGTTTTCACAAAGAGTTCAGAAAAAAAGAAGGCTGTACACCCTCTGCATGGAAACGGAATAATCAGCCGCCCCGTGGCACTAATAACAACTATCAGTAACCGCCGCAGGATTTGCATTCATGCAAATCCTGCTTACCGGGAATTGTCCCGGCTCGCGCAACGAGCTCGCCGGGATTCGTCGCAGGATTTACCTTATGTAAATCCTGCTCTGCGGGAATTGACCCGGCTCGCAGAACGAGCTCGCCGGGATTCCCGCCGGCATAAGCTGACATCAATGGCGGCATTGTAATAGTAATTCAATATGCGCACCTGCTTTGTCCGTGCCTCTCAAAACCACTTACTTTTCCCAGTATGACCGTGGAACTCCCCCCGACTCTCGTCAAGTTATCCTCAAAAACGATGTTCGTTATTACATACTATTTTTGATAAAATAGTATGTATACTGTGTGTAAAAAGGAATGCGGGAGCATTCATTTTTACAAATGCACAACAATGAAGTTTCTGCAGAAATACAGGGTATAATAAACGTACAGCTCAAATACTTTCTTTCGGCGTATGGCCGGTTACTCTGCGGTACTGCCGGTAAAAATTTGCTATATTACGGAAGCCGCATTCAAGCGCGATATCCGAGACATTCATATCTTTTGACTGAAGCAGTTTCTGGGCGTGACGGACGCGGATTTCCGTCAGATAATTAATAAATGAAGAACCCGTTGCCTTACGGAAAGACGATGAAAAATAAACGGGACTCATGCAGCAGAGTCCGGCGACCGTATCAAGCGTGATTTTTTCATTGTAATGGTTATACATGTAGATAAATGCTTTTTCCAGCCGCTTTACCGTCGTCTGTTTTACCGTAAGCAGCTCCTGCGATTTATTCTGATCGGTAAAGTTGCGGATAAGAAACGTAAGCAGTTTAAGAATATCCGACTTTATCATAAACTGATAGCCGACTGCCTTTGTGTTGTATTCGCGGTATATTTCGTTCAGGAGATAGCTCATATCGGAACAGAAAGGTTCCCCCGCCTTAATAAGGTTCCGGAAATTACTTCCCCTGTCGACAAACGGCTTCAAATACTGATAGTCAAAATCGCCGACGCGCTCGGAAATAAAGTCGATTGTAAATATGGCGACGAGCACCTGCATCGCCGCGGAAGTGACTTCCCAGCCGTGCGGTTCAGTCTGATTGAATATGACGATATCGCCAGGGCCGACCGGATAGTCCTTTTCGTTGACATAATAAATACCGGTACCGGCCTTTACAAGCGTTATTTCAAAACACGAATGCCAGTGAAATGACTCTTTCGTATTTTCCCGCTGTTGCAGCGTATAAAGAGAAATCGTAAACGGGAATGAGGAGTCCAGCGGTATGATTTCTTCATAGATGCGCATACATACGTGTTTACCGCAATCCGGAAATAAAAGCAATAAGTCCGTCGACGGGTGTCCGTTCCTCCCCCGGGATTGCGATGCGGAACGTCGGCGTACCTTTTACACCTTTAATAAAGTATGTATCGGTCTGTATTTTGAAAAACGGCCTTGCAAGCGACTGCAGGTACGTAAAATTTCCAAGCGGACGCAGCGAGAGTATGAACTTATCATCAAGAGGCCCGGACGTAAAACAGTCCCATGCGGTCCATCCCGATTCAGTGCACGGTTCGAGCGACGGGCGGCAGTCAGTTATCGTTATGCGCGGCATATATCCTCCACTGCGCTCACGAGCGCATCCGTTTCCGCTCTTGTCGTCCAATCGGAAATGCTTATCCGTACGGTGCCGCCGGGAGCCGTGCCGAGCGCTTTGTGCATAAGCGGCGCGCAGTGAAGGCCTGTCCTGACGACAATGTCGTAGCTGCCGTTCAGTATATAACCGGCATCCGCAGCACTCATGCCTGCAATCGTAAAACTGAGCACAGGCCCGCATGCATCCTTTTTTCCCGCATACACTTTTACGCGGTCAATCCGCCGGAGCCGTTCAGCAGTCTCCGTAATAAGTGCCGTTTCCTGCCGTCGTATCAGGGATATGCCTCTTTCCTGCAGGTAATCGATTCCCGCTGCAAGCGCCGCAATGCCGGGAACGTTCTGCGTGCCCGGTTCGTACTCCCACGAATCCGGCGTATACACGAGTCTTGCGCTGTTCTGTCCCGTGCCGCCGAATTTAAACGGACGCAGCTGTATACCCGCTCTCAAATACATGCCGCCCGTTCCCGGCACCCCCAGAAGACTTTTATGTCCGGTAAAAATCAGTATATCGATATGCGCTGCCTGTATGTCTATGGGAATGCAGCCGGCGCTCTGGGACGCATCGACAATAAAAAGGATACCGCGTTCTGCAGCAACAGCTCCGACTGCCGCTATATTCTGAACAGCACCCGTCACATTAGAACAGTGATTTACGATAATCGCCTTTGTCTCCGGCCGCAGTGCCGCCTGTATGTCGCAGGGAGACACGTATCCGCAGTCATCGCAGGGAACGAACGTCGTTTCCGGTGCTGCAGAATGACAGTTCATGAGCGGACGGATAATGCTGTTGTGTTCCGTTACCGTCGAAACAATGTGTGCGCCACCCCAGTCAAGGCCGCTTATAACGGTATTCGCCGATTCGGTGGCGCCGGAAGAAAATATGATACGTCCGTCAGCCGGTGCGTGAAAAAGAGCAGCAAGTTTTTTACGTGCAGCATCAATAACGTCACCAATTCCTTCGTCTGAGGAGCTGCGGAACTGTCCGGCCGGCAGTGCATAGAGACACGCGGTATACGCGTCAACAACGCACTGCGGCTTCGGCCATGATGTGGCCGAATTGTTCAGATAAATCATTATCCTTCCACGACGGAAAAATGCATGATTTCCGCAAGCTGTTTTATCTGTCTGCTGTAGTCGCCGAATATGAGCACCTGATGATGGCCGAACCCTGCAAGCGCATGCATATAATGGCGCACGTCATCCATCTGGATGTAATAAAACGGACTGCAGTATACCTCTTCATATTCGGATTTGATGACCTTACCTGTCTTTATGCAGATCGTATCGCCGGCAGGATTAAACCGCCCGAGCGTTACTTTATCTGATTTGTTCTCGGTAAAATCAACCTGCATCTTTCCCCCGAACCCCTGACCGGTGAATGCCCAGAGTTTGAATGCAAGCGGTTTTGAACCATACCCGTTCATGCAGAGCGCGGGAACGGCATGATGTATCTTGAGCAGCTCATCAGTTTCGTGCGAAGGATTACCCATAAACGCCGGACGGTCTGCCGTGTACTGCATAATCGTCATTGCAAGCAGTGCATTCAGATCCTCTTCGCAGCCGCTCGGAATGCCTTCATCCTTTAGCAGCGTATGGCACGTGCACGGAGTAAATTTGCGCGCCTGCGGAATTTCGGACGTACACAGTTCATGGCATGCCGTTGAAAATGCGTTGCAGTCGTACTTGTCCATCATCTTTTTTGCGGCAAG
>WSSedB1CaDRAFT_10000039_pt1 | contig 73014 bp, 62 predicted proteins | sample WetSurSB1Cattail_FD_9460 | JGI IMG/M metagenome (IMG submission 9460)
CATCTAACTTCATGTATAATAACAGATACGTTACATGAATACGTGTTTTCAGACACGAGGAGGATCGTTGGCTAACAATAACAACAATAAGGGGCTGCGGATTAATGAACAAATCCGTGTGCGTGAGGTCAGGTTAATCGATAATGAGGGTACACAAAAAGGCATTGTGCCGACACTTGATGCGCTCAGAATGGCTAAAGACAAAGAACTCGACCTTGTTGAAGTTTCACCAAATGCGAATCCGCCAGTCTGCAAGATACTGGATTTCGGTAAATACCGGTTCGAAATGGAGAAGAAGCTCCGTGACTCCAAGAAAAACCAGAAGGTATTAAAACTCAAGGAAATCCGCATGCAGCCGAAAATCGGCTCAGGCGACCTTGATACGAAAGCAAAGCATGTACAGGAATTCCTTGACGAAGGCGATAAAGTAAAGATCACGATCCGTTTCCGCGGACGGGAACTTGCTCATACCGACTTAGGTTTCGGGGTCCTGCAGGAAGTTCTGAAAAGGCTTACTTCCGCGTATCTCATCGAAAAGCCGGCTGCGATGGACGGTAAGTTCATGTCGATGACAATCTCAGGGAAAGCCAAAACAAACGAGGTAAAACCAAATGCCCAAAATGAAGACAAAGAAGTCCGCAGCTAAGCGTTACTCGCTTACCGGTACCGGCAAAGTCAAGTACAAGAAAATGAACCTCCGCCATATTCTGACGAAACGTTCTCCGAAAAGAAAACGGCAGCTCCGTGAATCCGGAATTATGGATGAAGCATCAGCAAAAAGAATCAGAAAGCAGATGCTTCCGTACGGTTGATTATTGAGGAGTAGAAAATGTCAAGAGCAATAGACGGAACAAAACGCAATAACCGCCGCGCAAAAATACTGAAGCTTGCAAAAGGCTTCCGCGGTGACCGCAAATCAAATTACAGACCGGCGAAAGACGCTGTTGTCAAAGCGCTCGACCACGCTTATGTCGACCGCCACGATAAAAAACATACTTTCCGCTCTCTGTGGATTGCACGTATTAATGCAGCAGTGCGTGATGAAGATCTTTCATACTCACGCTTTATAGACGGATGCACAAAGGCGGGAATTACACTAAACCGCAAAGCGCTTTCGAATATGGCAATTGAAGATCCCGCAGCATTCAAAGCTGTTGTGGATGCAGCTAAAAACGCACTGAAGGCATAAATATGATATCACTCGATCAAATTCTTCTTCTTGAACAAAAAGTCGAAAGGGCTGTGGAAAAAATTACACAACTTCAGGCGGAAAACGATGCTCTGCGCAGAAAATGTTCAGAGCTCACAAATGCGCTTTCCAGCAAAACGGAGCAAATTTCTTCTTTTGAGCAGGATCAGAATAAGATCGAGAACGGTATATTAAAGGCTCTCGAGCGGCTTAATTCTATCGAAAATTCTGTACTGAAAGCCGCTTCCGAGCCTGCCCCGGCTGTTAAGGCTGTGGCGGAAAAAGAACAGCAGAAGCTGCCGGCGGAAGCAGTTCATATGCAGTCCGCCCCCAGTATTCCGGTTCAAAATGTTGTCCCTGCACCGGACGAAAAAACAACCGACAACAGTGGCCAGTTCGATATATTCTAATGGGTACACTTCAAATCGACGTACTTGGAGCTTCATTTGCAATAAAGGCGAATGAAGAATCCGAATATCTTGAAAAACTGCTCGGTTATTACAAACGCATAACAGCAGAAGTCGAAAAATCCGGCGGCTTAAAAAATCCAGCAGAAATTGCTATTATGAGCGGTATCACACTTTGTGATGAGCTTTATAAAGAAAAATTAAAAAATGCACAGATGCAGACTGATTCTACTCCGCGAAACGATGACAGGGAAGCAGAACGTATTACGCTTGAAATGATAGATAAAATTGACAAGGTTCTTAAGTGAAGACTGTGCATATCTGGATTGATGCTGATTCCTGTCCGCGCATGGTCCGGGATTACATACTCGGATACGCTGAAAAACTCTCACTCTCCGTTACATTTGTTGCAAATCATATAATTCCTGCAGAAAAAAACGGAACCCATGAGATGATTGTCTGCGACAAAACACAAGACGCAGCAGACGACTACATTCTTTCCCATGCGGACAGCTGCGATATGATCATAACGCGGGATATTCCGCTTGCTGCCCGTTGTGTTGAGAAGCAGCTGTGCGTTTTGAACGACCGTGGTGCTTTGTACACAAAAGAGAATATAGGACAGCGGCTTTCCGAACGGAATTTTTCACTTCAGCTTGCTCAAATAGGACTTGGCGGCTGCAAAAAATCTTCATACGGTAAAAAGGAATTTTCTGCATTCACACGCTGCTTCGACAAAGAAATTCATCACCTTATTAAAAGTGCCCCTCCGGAACTGAATCACAGCCAGATGGCAGACTGCTGATAGTGCAGTAGAAATTGCCTGCCTTAAAATATCATCTATTCTGCCGGTGTATCGTCTTTATCAGGATATGCAAGGAAAATTGCACAGATACGGTCTTTTACCTGCATAAAGGCAGCAACAACTTCCGGATCAAAATGTTTCCCCGATTCGTTTTGTATTTCCCGAAAAGCATCTTCCAGCGTCCACGCCTCTTTATAGCAGCGCTTGTGGCTCAACGCATCGAATACGTCCGCAACAGCGACAATACGGGCAGCAAGCGGAATATCCTGCCCTTTCAACGGTTCCGCACGGAGAACAGGCTGACCGATTGTAAATTTCGTATAATCATATTTTCCGGGATACGCTTTCTCTCCGCCGTCCCAGCGGTCATGGTGATGAAGCGCAACATCGCGGCACATTTCGTCAAGCGATGAATCGCACGGTTCAAAGAGGTTCGCGCCTATACATGTATGTCCCTGCATAATCCTGCGTTCCTTTTCCGTAAAACGGGGCGAAACTTTCTTCAGTATCACATCCGAAATACCAACTTTTCCGACATCATGGAATTTCGCGGCTATCTTCAGGGAATCCCTGAATTTATGTTTTTCCGCGTCAGGAATGTTGTTTTTAAAAGCAAGTCTGTCGTAGATTTCTTCCGAAAATTCAGACACACGGGATACATGCGGGTACGTTTCCTTTGGATCGCGGAATTCCGCCATTTTGAGCATACGCCGCACCATGCTGCTTGTAAGATAGGTATGTTCAAGTGCCTGCGCCGCACTTGCCGCAAAATGGGTAACATACAGCTCCGCATCAGAATCAAATCTGATTACATCTCTGTTTTGATTCCTTGCGTTTATTACCTGCAGAATACCGAGCAGACGTCCGTTTGCCATTTTTAACGGCAGCGTAAAAATAGACTTTGTACGGTAATTCGTAGTTGCATCCGTTTCTTTATTAAATTTGTACGGACATTCGTCGGGGATATGATATGCATCATCAATATTCAGCGGTTTTCCGGAATACGCTACATAGCCTGCGATTGATTTCTGATTCATGGGAAACGTAAAGGCTGTATAGGGGAGTTTTTCCCCCAGCGCAAGCTCTTTGAGGCTTGTATCATTCTGCGCATACTTTATGCGGAGATTACTGCCCTCAACTACATATATAGAACCTGCGTCCGCATGTATAATCTCACGGGTTTCTGTAAGAATACGCTCAAGAAGAACATCAACATCCTGAATTTCACCGAGTTTTTTTTCAAGTTCAATAAGTCTTTGAAGTTTCTGTTCCTTTGTTGTTGTATTATCCATAAGATTATTTTCCTCGATAAATCCGGATATATTCCTGAATTGTCAATTATTATTATAAGGTATTCCTGAGAAAAAAACAATTATGGCTGCCTGCCGGCAGTTTTCTTAACAAGTGAAAAATAAATCGGACCGGCGCCTTTCTGTATATCAGGAAGAATATGAAAACCATACTCTGTTTTTTCCGAATCAGGAAGAGCCGAACTGCAGAACGGTCCGACAGAAACGTTCTTATATGCCGGAGGAATATCTTTGTATACAAGGGCTGCCGTGGGAAATTTTTCAAGCAAACGAGAAATTATTGCGTCGTTTTCGGCAGGACAAAGCGCGCATGTCGAATACAGCAGAAAACCGCCGGGAACAAGCAGTCGGTATGCGGATGAAATGAGCGCCCACTGTTCCATCGCAACAGCCTTTATGCGGGACGGAGTCCATTGCGAAAGGTATTTTTCATCGGAAAGGACGTGGCGCTCAGATGAACAGGGTGCGTCCAAGAGAACTGCATCATAACATTCAGTCTGCTGCGTACACCATTTTGCACCGTCGCTGCATGTTATGGTAACCCGGGAACGGAGAGCCGGATCAAGACACGAATCGCATACGTGCGACAGACGGAGTTTGCGCTCGGGAGAGCGTTCGTTTGACACAAGTTCCGCAGTGCTGCTCATAAGACTTGCAAGCACAAGCGTTTTCCCGCCGGGTGCGGCACACAGGTCAAGGATACGTTCAGCTCCTGCAAGAGGTAGCGAAACAGCTGCGCAAACGCTTGCCGTATCGAGAAAGTAATTCTCTGCGCCGCCTGCGTTCCATTCAGCATACAGTACCTGCCCTGCCAGCGCAGATTTCAGGGCGGGCCAGCGTTCTCCGTAAAGTACTGAATAATACTGCTCAAAACCTTCGCTTCCTGAAAGTTTTTCTGCACGGTCACTTCTGTGCATGGGATGCCCCCGTATTCATAAACCAGTCTCTGTATAAAATGATGTTTTCATTTTTTGCGGTATAAAACCGCTGGAGACGTTCCCGGACAGACTGAGCATGATATGCATCATTCAGAGACGGAATGACGACACGCCAGACGCTGCCGCTTTTTTCCAGATTCAGGATACCGTACTGTATTTTGAAATACACTACCCGTTCGGCAGCAGTCCGTATTTTTTCTGCAAAACGGGGATCGCTGCCGGCGCGAGAGACAAGCACAGATGCAGCTCCGTTAATTCTTTTTTCGGAAATCATAATGACATCTACGCCGGCTTCCACTGCAAGCACGGCAGCTTTTTCCGGAGGATATCCGTTGTCCGCGAGCGCACCCATGAAAATATCGTCCGAAAAAACGATTCCGTCAAAGCCTGCCTGCCCGCGGAGTTTTTCCGTCACCCATACAGGAGAAAGGCATGCCGGCGTTTCCGGATCAAAAGCGGCTGTACGGGCATGGGACATAAGGACACCTGCGGGATTATGGGAAATTAAGCGGGAAAATGGAAGTATGACGGTACTTTCCATATCGGAAGCAGAAAGTTCTATTTCGGGAAGTCCTGTGTGCGGGTCTGTATTTGTATTCCCCGGAAAATGTTTGAGGACGGATGCGACACCGTTATTCTGAAGTGCATTGACCGCTGCCGTTCCGTACGCAATCACTGTATCTGCATTGCCAAAACTGCGTCCTGAAAGAAAGGCCCTGTTTGAATCGGTACAGGCTTCTGCGACAGGCGCAAGATCCATTGTAAAACCGAGTGCCTTCATCTGGACCGCCTGCAGAGAATACAGCCGGTAGGCATCCTCCACTGAAAGTTTCTCCGCAATTTTTCTGCTCGAGGGAACGGGGCCTGCGACTCCGTGCAGACGGCTTACTTCCCCTCCCTCCTGATCGAGTGCCAGATATGGAGGAATTATGTTATGGCTGATGCAGTATGCATTAATTGAATCGGTAAATGAAATTATTTTTTCGGGGGAGTCTGCAATATTATACGAAAAAAAAAGGTACCCGCCCGGAACTACCGCAGTCCTCTTTCCCGAACCGGTTGTCCACTCGACAGGTGTAAATGTATCAGAGCCCTCAAGATTTTCTATAAAAAGCTGACGTACCTGTTCTTGAACCGGTAACGAGGATACATACTCAGCTACAGCCAGCCGTTCTGCTTTACATTCCTCAGAAACAGCAGCATATACAACAGAAGCCTGCCCGTGCAGAGCCTTATCACGTTCATTCTGCCGGTGCCCGGCCGTATCGCAGGATACGAACACATACAAAACAGCACACAAAGCAGTTATTTTTTTTATATTGCACATGTCATCACAGTATACTTATCTTCTCCACTATTCACAAGTCGAATGATGATTTATAATCCGGTGTATGAAAAAGATTGTCATTGTCACCGGTGCGAGTGCCGGCATGGGAAAAGAATTTGCAGTTCAGATTTCAGCTGATTCGGATGCCGACGAAATATGGCTCATAGCGCGAAGGGCGGACAGGCTTCATCTTCTGTATGAAGAACTTGACGATTTGAAAAATGAAGGTATTGCAGCAGGCGTAAAGCGCCCTGCTCCGAGAATTGTTGAAATGGATATTGGAGGACGCGAAGGCGCCGCCCGTTTTGATTCTCTTCTGGAATCTGAAAAAAAAGCAGAAGAATCATCCGGCGGTTTTACAATCGGCATGCTCGTAAATAATGCAGGATTCGGAACATACGGACCTTTTGAGGAAACTGCGGTAGACAGAGAACTTGACATGGTTGATGTAAACTGCACTGCCCTCACCGGCACCTGCGGATATGCACTTCCCTATATGCAGAAGGGAGCGGTCATTATCAATACCGCAAGCCTTGCATCCTTTCTGCCGCTGGGAAATTTTGCGGTGTACGGAGCGACAAAGGCATACGTATTGAGTTTTACGATTGCGCTCGCGGCTGAAGTAAAGCACCGCGGCATAAAAGTATGCGCATTGTGCCCCGGTCCGGTAAGTACGGAATTTGCAGATGTCGCGTCAAACGGCGTCCGGAAAGACGTAAAGCATGGCCTGCCTGCCGATAAAGTAGTCGAACACTGCCTGAAATGCGTAAAGAAAGGCAGGCACACGGCTATTATGGCATCCGGATGGAAATTTCAGGCAGCAGCAAGCCGTTTTGTCGGGCGGTATACAGGCGCATGGTTTACTTATGAGTACTGCAAAAGACCGCATAAAACAGAATCATGAAATTTCTTCAGACAGGTGACTGGCATCTGGGTAAAATTTTTCATGAAACATCTCTTATTGAGGACCAGAAGGTATTCCTTTCACAAATTACAGGTGAGCAGGAAAAAGCCGGTAAAGCCGGCGCTCCATATGATGCGCTCATCGTCCCCGGTGATATTTATGACAGGTCTGTTCCGCCCGCAGAAGCAGTCACGCTGCTCAGCTCTTTTCTCACAGCGACCCATGCATCGTTTCCTGACCTTCACATCTTCCTTCTCGCCGGAAATCATGACAGCCCTGACAGACTTTCGTTCGCGGCTCAGATTCTTTCCACGGAGAACATTCACATCTGTACTGATGTTTCACAGCTGACGGAACCTGTAATAGTCGGAACGGGGAAAAATGCTGCGGCCGTATATCAAATCCCGTATCTTCATCCGGGAGAAATTCAGACTGTAAAAACAGACGCAGCCGGAATCAGTACGGCAGGCAGCGGAAGTGGACAGCAGGATTTGTTTGCAGATTCCGGGACAGAAGACGTACACATACTGCGCTCCCAGCAGGAGCTTACCTCCGAAGCAGCAGCGCGGATCAGCGCAGCACACAACAGCAAATATGCCGGCCTGCCCTCTGTTGTCTGCGCACACCTTTTTACGCTTGCCGCGCATGTCTCTGATTCGGAACGCATCAGCGTTGGTACGGCTGAACAGGTTGACGCCGATATATTTTCGCCTTTCTCCTATACTGCGCTCGGACATCTTCACGGTCTGCAGCGGGCCGGAAAAAAAGCAAACGTATGGTACAGCGGAGCGCCGCTCGCCTACTCGTTCGACGACAGTTCCGATACATTCATGCTTTCTGTCACCGTTGAAAAAGATGACGTGAAAGAGAAAATCGAAGTCAGCAGAATACAGATTGCACCGCTTCATGCAGTCGTCCGGCTTACAGGACCGTTTGACAGGTTTTATGGTGAAAGCGCTGATATGCCTCTTATAGAAAAAAACGCGGAGAACTATGTGGAAATTATCTGCACCGACACTGCTGTACCTGAAAATCCCATGACGCTGCTTCGACGGAATTTTCACAACATCCTCTCCTTTAAAAAACAGGAAACGACAGCAGGCGCAGTCAGCATTGCAATGCAAAAACGCAGGGAAATAATAGAATCTGACAGCGCCGACAAGCCTGATAAACTGTTCGAGATGTTTATTCAGGATGTATACGGCGGAAACATACCGGTAAACGATGATTTTTTACACGAACGGCAGCTTTTTCTGAAGTTTGCCGCTCATTATTCCTGGACAGAGGATTGACATGAAACCGCTTACTCTGAAAATGCACAATATCGGACCGTTTAAAGATGAAACGCTTGATTTTTCAAGTCTCGACGGGATGTTCATCATCTACGGAAACACAGGAGCGGGCAAAACATCGATTTTTGATGCAATGACTTATGCTCTGTACGGCGTCCTCAACGGTTCTCGCAAAGGAAATATACGCGCGTTCCGTTCGGATTTTGCGGTGCAGACCGAATCATCCTCTGTCGAATTCACATTTGAAATCGCCCGCACAAAATACCGTGTCTACAGAACGCTTCCACAGCAGTACGTCAAAAGAAACGGTACTATTGGCGATAAGCCTGTCATCGTGAGTCTTGAATCATGTTCCGGCACAGATGTTTTTACAACAGTCAACGGCAGCACAAATGAAACGAACGAACGAATCGAAAAAATCATCGGATTGAACGCGGCTGATTTTTCCCGGATAGTTCTGCTGCCGCAGGGAGCGTTCGCGGAATTCCTGCATGAAAGCTCTAAAGACAGACGCGACACACTTTCAAAATTGTTCCCGGTCGATTCGTATAGTGCAATCATCGACGAAGTAAAATCTGCTGCGGATGAAAATGCGAAACTGCTCGAGGCAATTGCAGCACAGACAGCCGGTAATGCGGAAAAGTACAATGCGGAAACCGCGGAAAAAGATCTGGATGGACTACGCAGTGAAATGCAGAAATTTGAAAACCAGCAGAAAGAACTTATGAATAAAGTGGCAGCTCTGTCTGCAGAAAAGGAAAAAATCTCCGCAAAGTTTGCATCCGCCGTTCAAAACGAAAATAACCGGAAAAAGCTTGAAGACTTGCTCACTCAGACGGAAAGCATTAATTCATCAAAAAGAAAAATAACGCTTTCAGGAGAAGCTGCGAAACTTGCCGAATATATACACAGCATGCAGCAATGCGAAAATACCAGGAAAAAGTGTACGCAGGACGTACATGACGCACAATCATATGCACTGCAGGTAAAGCAGAAACTTGAGGAACTGACATCACAGCAGAAAAAATACGAGGAAATAAAGAAAAATGCGGAAGAAGCAGAATCCTCACTGCCGCAGCTGAGGGAGCGTCTTGTCCAGATTAAACAGCTGCAGATTTTGCAGAAAAAGGCAGAACAGCTTGCAGCTGCAAAAAAAATTGCAGAAGACAAACTTACTGCCCTCACTGCTTTATCAGACGGAACGTTTTCAGATTTTTTGTCTACGGCGGAACCTGTTTGTACCGGCACGTATTCCATACAGGAAAATATGCCGGTAACCCGAATAATTTCGATACTTGCATCAGCAGAACAGGATGCAAAGGATAAAAAAAATAATGCACAGACCGTAGTGAAGAATGCAGGAATACGGGCAGCGCTTGAAAAGGAAATCAGTGAATCAGAAGTGCTGCTCTCCCAATCCGCAGCGGCATATGAACAGGCGAAACAACATGCGGCTAATTTAAAAAAATGCATCGAAGATTTGCAGCGCCGCATAGAGCTGCAAAAACAGAATAACGCGGCATACTTTCTGGTTGCTTCACTTGAAGAAGGACAGCCGTGTCCGGTGTGCGGTTCCCGTTCCCATCCGGCGCCTGTAATGCCTCTTCCTGAATCGCTTGATCTGCAGACAAAAATTGAAACGGCACAGCACAGCCTTGAGCTTGCACAAATTGAAACAGATAAAAAGCTGCAGCAGAATGCGGGTGCCGAAAAACAGCTCGAAGAAAAGAAAAAACAGCTCGCTGAAGCGGAACCTGCGCCTTCCCTTAATGATGCACTGAAAGGCTTGGCAGAAGCTGATACTGCATATCAAACCATATCCCGGACGGTTGCAAAAGCATCCGCATATGCAAATCAGTATCAGGAAGAGCAGCATAAACTTCAGCAGCTTATGCTGCAATCCGGGACAATAAAAACGGATGCAGCTTCCGCGCAGGCCGCTTATATGCAGCTTGCAGAAACAGTTTCAAATAAACCGGAAAAGGAACAGCCCGATCCCGATTCGCTTGCTGCAGAAATCGCTCTTCTTGAAAAAACAGCGGCAGAAGGTAAAGCCGCTTATAAAAAATGGAGCGATTCATACACTGATGCATGTACAAAAGATGCATCCGCAGCAGCCCGGCTTGAAGAACTTGTAAAACAACTTCAATCTGCAAAAGAAAAAGAAAAAACGGCAGCACAAACACTTTCACAGCACCTTTCCGGTTCTCCTTTTGGTACGGAAGAGGAAGCGGAGTCCGCATTCCTGCCGGACGACGACCGGTCTGTCCTTGAAAAATCAGTCACGGAATATGAAGATGAAGTAAAAAAGCTGACGGCACTTATCAACAATGCAGAGCAGACTGAATCAAGCGGCATACTTCACAAGCAGATTGAGTTAAAAGAATCGGAAAGTGAAGAAACGCAGAAAGAACTCGGAGAAACCGGAAAATCAATCCGGGACATAAGCAGCAGGTACAATGCGCTTAACTCATATATAAAAGAAAATATTTCTCTTGAAAAACAGCGCTCTGAGCTTGAAAAAAAATCGGCACCGTACAAAATGCTCTATGCTGATCTTTCCGGCAAAAACCCGAAAAATATCCCGTTCGACGCATGGGCGCTCGGTATGTATTTTGAACAGATCGTCCAGTATGCAAATACCCGCTTCAACGATATTTCAAACGGGCGCTATATGTTTAAGATCGCAGAGGACAGACAGACCGGTAGTGGTTATAAAGGCCTCGACCTGCTCGTTTCTGACAGCTTTACCGGCATGGACCGCGATACAGCGACACTCAGCGGAGGCGAAACGTTTATGGCGTCAATAAGCCTTGCACTTGCGCTTACTGATATCATCCAGAATAGAAACGGCGGCGTACGGCTTGACTCTCTTTTCATCGACGAAGGATTCGGTACACTCGACGAGGAGACGCTCGACTGCGCTATCTCCATCCTTGCCAATCTGCAGGAAACTAAAATGGTGGGTATCATTTCGCATGTGGAGAGCATGCGCTCTGCTGTCCGCTCCCAGGTAGAAATCATAAAAACGGCGGAAGGGTCACATATAAAAATACAATAAAAAGGTGCCGTCCCGTAAGTTTCGCCTGTGGGACGGCACCTTTTTCAAAATATAACTTGACAGATAACGCAGCAAAATGCCAGCCATCCGCCAATGCACTTTTTTCTATTTCACCGTCAGGTTTTATGCGTATGTCGCGATAAATACGCCAGCCGCAATTGCCGTACCGATAACGCCTGCGACATTAGGTCCCATAGCGTTCATAAGCAGGAAGTTCGACGGGTCATACTCCATACCAACCTTGTTTGAAACACGGGCCGCCATCGGTACTGCAGAAACACCTGCCGAGCCGATAAGCGGATTGATCTTCTGACCTTTTGGTAAAAAGAGATTCATAAGCTTTGCCATAAGAACACCGCCGGCTGTTGCAATACAGAAAGCCAAAAGCCCAAGGGCAATGATTCCGAGTGAGTTCGGATTGATAATCTTTTCCGGAGTCATCTGCGAACCGACTCCGAGAGACAGAAGGATTGAAACGATATTCATCATTTCATTCTGTACAGTCTTTGACAGACGGTCTACACAGCCCGACTCCTGAAGGAAGTTACCGAACGCAAGCATACCGATAAGCGGAGCCGCCGGCGGAAGAAGCAGAATCGTAAGGATGAGAAGCATAATCGGGAAGAGAATCTTTTCCATTCTTGAAACAGGTCGAACCTGAGGCATCGTAATGAGACGCTCTTTCTTTGTAGTAAACAGCTTCATAATCGGCGGCTGGATAAGAGGTACGAGAGCCATGTAAGAATATGCAGCTACCGCAACGACAGCCAGCATCTCAGGGGCAAGTTTGCCGGCAACATAAATTGTCGTCGGGCCGTCCGCACCACCGATGATTGCGATTGCGCACGCCTGCTTCATATTATAGTCAATACCCGGAATAAGATTGAAAAGCGCAACTCCGAACATCGTTGCAAATACACCGAGCTGGGCTGCTCCTCCGAGCAAAGCTGTCTTAGGATTGGCAATAAGCGGACCGAAGTCGGTCATTGCTCCAATTCCCATAAAGATAAGCATCGGGAAAAATTCGTTGCCGACGCCGGCTTTGTAGATGATGTTAAGCATGCCGTTCGGTGCATCGCCCATACCCGCCCCGAGTATATTCACGAATACAGTGCCGAATCCTATCGGGATAAGCAGAAGAGGTTCAAATCCCTTTGCCGCACCCAGATAAATGATGAGAAAGCCTACCACAATCATGATAACGCTGTACCATGCAGGAACAGACACATCCGCGAAAGGATCATGCGCTTCCTGTGCAGCCTCTACTGCAGCCGCTGCCTGCGCGGCGGCTTTTTCTTCTGCAGTTTCAGTATGCGCCATTTTGTAAATTCCGGTATTATGCCAGATATTTACCAGAAATGTATGAACGTCTATGCTTTTTATTCCTTCAGACCCCTTAATTTTAGCGGTACTGATTGTCCGGAATGATGCCTGGGCTTCCTGGTTACTCTGAGCAAAAATCGTACTTTTTCCTGCAGAAAACACAAATGCAATCCCCATAAGCAGGAAGACGACAATGAAAATGTTCTTTATGTTCTTATTTGTTGTATCCATATGTATCTGCCTTATTTGATTTCAGCAAGAGGCTGACCTGATGTAATCTGGGTGCCCGGCTGTGCAAGGAAATGAACCTTTCCGGCAGTGCCCGCTTTTACCTCAAGCTCCATCTTCATAGATTCAATCATGACAATGGTTGTATCGGCTTTTACTATATCGCCTTCTGTTGCGACATAGCGGAGAAGTGTGCCTGCTACGGGAGCATTGACTGATTTTCCGCCTGTCGGAGCAGATGCTGCAGCCGGAGCTGCTTTTACGGCAGCCGGTTTCGGAGCGGCCGGAATGACAACAGTTCCGCCGAGCGACGCAAGAGCCTGTCCTGAGGCAATCTGGCTTCCCGGCTGTGCAATGAATGTTATTTTCCCGTCAGCAGGAGCTTTTACTTCAAGTTCCATTTTCATGGACTCAATCATGATGACCGTATCGCCTTTCTTTACCTGCGCACCGTTCTGTGCAACATAACGGAGCAATGTACCTGCTACAGGCGCCTTTATTTCAGTTCCTCCTGTTACGACAGGAGCGGCAGACGGTGCTGCTGCTGCATCTCCGAAAGAAACAGCATATGCAGTTCCGTTAACAACGACATCGTCGCTGCCGGTTGTTGTCGTTACTGCATACGGTGTGCCGTTTACAGTAACAGTATATGAACCGCCTTTCGGAGCGGCTGCAGCGGCAGGAGCAGCCGGTTTAATGCCGAATGCTGTCTGTGCGTCAATAGGGCCGTTCACGCGTTCTTTGAAGAATTTTTCTGCAACTTTCGGGAACATGGCATATGTAAGGACATCCTCATCGCTGCCGTTTCCGCCGGCTTTTTTTGTATCTTCAACGCATTTATCCCACTCGTTTGCAATGAGATCCGCAGGTCTGCACGTAACGACTGCGTCCATGCTGCTCTGTTTAAGCGCTTCTTTCTGTAGTTCTGCATTGCAGGGAGCAGGAGTTGCACCGTATTTTCCGACAAGAAGATCGCGGAATTCCTGAGTAAGACGGGCATACCGTCCGAAGAGTACGTTAAACACAGCCTGCGTACCGACAATCTGGCTTGTCGGTGTGACAAGGGGAATGTACCCGACATCTTTCTGAACAATAGGAATCTCTTTGAGAACGTCATCCATCTTGTCCGATGCACCCTGCTGTTTGAGCTGGCTTTCAAGATTGGAAAGCATGCCGCCAGGAACCTGGGAAACAAGGATGCGTGTATCGGCACCGAGGAATTTCGATTCAAGAGAAGCATAGTGAGTGCGGACTTCCCTGAAATATGCAGCAATCTCAAGCAGTGCTTTTATATCAAGCCCTGTCTCGAATTCAGTTCCCTTGAGCATTTCAACGACAGTTTCCGTCGGGCTGTGGGATGTACCCATAGACATGGAAGAAATGGCCGTATCAAGTATATCTGCTCCGGCTTCTGCCGCTTTGAGCAGCGTAGCCACACTCAGACCTGTAGTTGCGTGGGAATGGATTTCGATCGGCATATCAACTTCAGCTTTAATAGCTTTTACAAGGTCATATGCTTCAAACGGCTTCAGAAGACCAGCCATATCTTTTATACAGATTGAATCGGCACCGAATTCGGCATAGCGTTTTGCAAGTTTTGCATATACTTCAGTTGTATGGTACGGAGTTGTGGCGTATGAAATTGCCATCTGAACTTCTTTACCGGTTTTCTTTGCAGCTTTCGCAGCCCGTTCAAGATTGCGGGGATCATTGCATGCATCAAAAATCCGGAAAATACCGATTCCGTTTTTCGCAGCTGTTTCAACAAATTTGTCTACGACATCGTCAGCGTAATGACGATAGCCGAGCAGATTCTGACCGCGCAGCAGCATCATGATTTTCGTATTAGGCATCGCAGCATGGAGCTTGCGGAGACGATCCCATGGATCTTCGTTAAGGAAACGGATGCAGGAGTCGTAAGTTGCTCCACCCCATCCTTCTGCAGCATAATAACCGATTTTATCAATCATCGGACATGCAGGAAGCATATCTGCCGTTGTCATACGCGTCGCATGAAGTGACTGATGCGCATCGCGCAGAACAAGTTCTGTAAGTTGGACTTTCTTAGCCATAATATTTACTCCTGATTATTGCTTTTCATGAACAGCAGCAGCGATTGCAGCAATTGCTGCATTATCCTGAGACGGAACTACAGCTGCAGGCGCAGATTTCATTGTTGCATCTTTCTTTGTGTCTGTATCAAGTTTCAGTCCATGAACAGCTGTTTGAAGCATGTGCATGCACAGAATCAAGATAATCAGGAAAGAGAACACAACACCCATACCGAGCAGAGTAAGAATACCACTTTGCTGAAGCATTTCAGATATTGTCATATTTCCTCCATGGGAATGTCCGTTGTTCGGCCGGACTTATTATTTTAAAAATGCCGATTATTATCATTCTAGAATAATACGTTCTTTTATTCAATATACGAGTATACGGAAAAGTTACCATTTTTACAGTTTTGCGGAAAAGTTTACCAAATTATATAGAACTTATGGTAAAATAAAAGCAGGAAGCTGATTCAGAGTTTCCTGTTATCAATATTTTATTAGAGGAGCGAGTATGATGTACATTTTCGGCGGACTTTTTATTGTTGACAGCATTCTTCATTTAATCGGATGTATTACCGGAAACAAAAAACTCTGCACAATTACAAAGCCGCTGCTTATGCCGCTGCTTGCAGCAACAGCAGCAGTAATTCTTATTCCTGAACTGCCGGCGTCCGGCTTTACCCTTATATTTACTATGCTTGCCCTCGCATGCGGGACTGCCGGCGATATCCTGCTTCTTTACACAGGCAAAAAGTATTTCATTCTCGGTGCACTCTGTTTTTTCGCCGGGCACATCTTCTGGATTGTGCAGTACGCTCCTGCGTTCAGCACATTGTCCCTTGCAGCACTGTTTATCGGAGCCGCATGCTCTGCAGCGTATCTTGCAGCGGTATACTTTATAATCGTAAAACCAGCAGATGTAATGGGTGCTGGTTTCCTGGTATACGGAGCCGCACTCTGTATGCTTGTTTTCACCGGTGCAGCGGCTGTCAATGCATATCACACGACAGTATCTGAACTTTTCCTGTCCGGAGCGCTGCTGTTCCTTGCATCGGACAGTATGCTTGGATACACTGTAATGAAAAAGAAATTTCCGTTATCGGAATTTCTTATCATGGCCACATATATAGCAGCCCAGGCATTGCTTACAGCGGGTGTCGTCCTTCCTCTGTATTAAAACAGATCTTCCATGCCGTACAGGTGCCCTTTCTGCAGCCTGCCCGTCTTGAGCGCAGCAGAAAGACGTTCAAGCGAATGGACAGCACCGAGAGCTAACCCTTCCCTGTTTCTGGTACGGTGCGTTAGTTCTATTGTATCTGCCGGACCGTCAAAAAATACCGTATGCGTCCCGGGTACGGAACCGCATCTTGTACTTGAGACGTGCAGCTGATTTGTCTGCGGTTTTTCATGAAATGCGTCTGTCACCATTTCTGTTTTGGAATGGTTGCTTTCCATAATACGATGAGCTATTTCAAGCGCCGTCCCTGAAGGGCTGTCCGCTTTCTGGTCATGGTGCATTTCCCACACAGCCATATCGTATTCACTGTACGGCTGCAGAAGTTTTACAGCTTCCTCAACTATTTTATAGAAAACATTCACACCAATGGAGAAGTTGGAGGAATGCATTATCGTTCCGCCGCAGGATGCTGCAAGGTCGGCAACTTCCTTTTCGCAGTCGACCCATCCTGTCGTACCGACGACAAGCGGAAGGCCGAGCGGCAGCAGCGCTTTTATATTACCCATAACTGCAGCCGGATGACTGAATTCAATGATTCCCTCTGCACCGGAAGATTTGACCGCGCGTGCAGCAGATTCTCCGTCACCGGCAGAAATCCGTACGTCTGCATCGGAAGCTGCTACGTCGACAGTAATAACCACTTCATCACCGCACCGGACAGCCGCATCTTTTATCATATGTCCCATTTTGCCGTAACCGACTAATGCAATTTTCATATTTCATCCTCATTATTTTCAATAAAAAATATAGTTTTAGTATATCAGGACTTTGTAAAAAACAAAACACTACGCTGCATCTGCAAAAAGCAATTCCACCGGGGACGACCGGTCAGGTTCCTGCTTCTTCAGGCAGGAACGCCTGCCGGCAGTATCGGCTCCCGGCAGAAAGCATACGCTTATTTTTTGTCCACGCCTTTCGGGATGATGAGGTTGAGGAAGATTCCGACAACAGTTGCAAGAGCTACGCCGCCTAAACTGAACGTAAAATCCTTCCCGACTGTAAACTGCAGGATGCCGCCGCCGATGCCTATAACCATCACAACCGAAGAAATCGTAAGATTGCGCTTATCCTGATAATCAACTCCTTCTTCCACAAGAGTGCGCAGACCACTGGATGCTATAAGTCCGTAAAGCAGCATAGAAATACCGCCCAGAACAGGTCCGGGAATCGTCTGTATAAATGCACCGACTTTCTGGCAGAAGGACAGAAGGACTGCGATTACGGCAGCTCCTCCGATGACCCATACACTGTAAACTTTCGTAATTGCCATAACACCGATGTTTTCACCATATGTTGTATTCGGCGGCCCCCCCCACAGTGCGGCCCATGCGGTTGCAAGTCCGTCTCCGGTAAGCGTGCGGTGCAGTCCCGGATCCTTGAGAAAGTCCCTGCCGACAACTCTCGATGTTGTGAGAGTGTCTCCAAGGTGTTCGCAGATTGTTGCAAGTGATACGATTATGAATGTAAGGACGGCAACAATGTTGAACTTAGGAGCCATCCAGAAATAATGGCCGGCCGCATCAGTCTGGAGGAAAGGCAGCCCTAACCATTTAGCATTTCTCACGGCTTCAAAATCGATAATATGATACGCAGGAATGAAAATTCCCATAATAAACGCAAAAAGATATCCGCCGACAAGGCCGATAAGAATGGAAATTGTGTTGAAAAATCCCTTCAGGAATATCGTCGCAACGATTGCAATACCAAGAGTCACAGCAGCAATACTCAGGTATACAAGCGAATAATCCTGTGCTGCTCCGGTTGAACCGACATACATTGCTTCCTTTATAGCTGTCGGTGCAAGATTCATACCAATAACAATGATGACGGAACCAATAACGACAGGCGGAAGCGCTGCATCTATCCAGCTTTTACCGCATACCTTCACGATAAACGCAACAAGACAGTAAAACAAACCTGCGCATATAGCGCCGCCCATAGCATACGGCATACCGTACTGATGTCCTATTCCGATAAGTGCCGGAATAAAAGCGAATGACGACCCCAGAAAGGCCGGAACTTTTGCACCTGTCACAAGAATGTAAATCAAAGTGCCGCTTCCTGCAGTAAACAGCGCCGTGGACGGACTCAACCCTGTCAAAAGCGGTACAAGTATCGTTGCACCGAACATGGCAAACACGTGCTGAAAACTAAGTGGAATCCACTGAGCGAGCGGGGGCCTGTCGTGAGGTCCCCAGATTTTGGATGATGATTCCATGAATAACTCCTCTTGAATTTTTGCAATTATATCATCAGACAGAATGTTTGAATATAAAAATATAAAAATAAAGAAACTGTTGACAAAGGCAGCAATGTGTAGTACATTCATTATTGTAATTAATACATTTCTGTATTAATTATTCCGTGAAACGGATATCAACAATCATTAAAGAGGTATTTTTATGAAACAGTGGAGATGTAAGGTTTGTGGTTATGTATTTACAGGGGATAATCCGCCGGCAGAATGCCCGCAGTGTCACTCTTCCTCAGACAAATTCGAAGAAATAAAGGGCAGCGACTCAGGTTTTGCAACAGAACATGTTATCGGCATAGCTCACGGACTTGACGCAGATGTCGTACAGGGATTGAAAGACAATTTCACCGGAGAATGTTCGGAAGTCGGCATGTATATTGCAATGGCCCGCCAGGCAGACCGCGAAGGATACCCTGAAATTGCAGAAGCATTCAAACGCTATGCATATGAAGAAGCAGACCATGCCTCCCGTTTTGCGGAAATGCTCGGAGATATTCTTACCAGTTCAACAAAGAAGAACCTTGAAATGCGTGCAATGGCGGAAGCCGGTGCATGCGACGGAAAAAACAAACTGGCCAAGCGTGCCAAAGAGCTTGGTTATGATGCAATCCACGACAGTGTTCATGAGATGGCAAAAGACGAAGCACGCCACGGTTCCGGCTTTAAAGGACTGCTCGCCCGGTATTTTAACTAAAAAAGCATACATCATGCCGACATTCCCACCCGCCGGCATGATGTACTATCCTTTTTCAGGTAAAAGCTATATAGTGCAAAGCACACTAAAAGGTTATACATATGGCAGATAATTATCATACAAGATTAAATGCGGTAGGAATCCGACCCTCTGTTCAGCGTGTCGCAGTTTATGCATATTTGTGCGAGCACCCTGTGCATCCGACTGTGGAGACAGTTTATTCAGCTCTTTCTTCGGACTATCCGACTCTTTCTAAAACAACCATTTATAATACCCTCAGACTTTTTGAAGAGAAAAAAATCGTTCAGACTATCAAAATAGAAGACGACAAACTGCGCTACGATGCAGATACAACGCCCCATCTTCATTTTAAATGCGCGAAATGCGGCCGTGTTTTCGATATTTTCGACGACCACGGGCTCCCTGAATACATTGCGGAATGCGGCAGACTTCTCCCTGAAGGATTTTCCATCGAAAAAATGCAGACGAATATATGGGGAATCTGCGCGGACTGCGCAGCCTCAGAAAAAAAAGCCTGAGTTTTTTTACTCAATTCCATTCAGTATCCTCCCGATATTCAGAGTAGAGAACTACTGATTATCAGGGGAAAATGAAATGATAAAAAACAAACTGACTGCACTGGCGGTCATTGTGCTCTGTATGTTTTATTCCGGATGCAAAACGACGCAAAAGGAATCTTCTGTCGTTGAACTCATACTAAACGGCAGGCAGGATGAGGCAAAAGGCCGGTTCCAGACAAAATACGACATCAATGCTGTAGATGAGCACGGAAACACGGCACTTCATGCTGCTGCACAGATAAATGATGCAGACCTTGTTACGTTTCTTATCATAAAAGGTGCCGATACTGATTTAAAAAATTATGACGGCGATACGGCCCTTCACGTTGCGATAAAAAACAACAGTCTCGATGCTGCAAAGGTTCTGGCAACTGTCGGAAGCAATCTTTTTGACAGGAACGGAAGCGGCAGAACAGCGCTCGATCTGGGACTTGAAAAGAATCAGGCATATTACGACATTTTCATCACGACAAAAAGCGGAGAAATACGCGACACCGACGGCGAATCAATTGTCCACTACTTTGTAAAGACAAAGAATGAGCAGGCTGTCATGTACTGCATAAAAAAGGGACTGCCGCTTTCCGTTGCCGACAATGAGGGAAAGACGCCTCTCGATGCCGCATTCGACGATATCGCAGACGAATCATCTGTTGAAATTGCGGCAGACCTTATCATGGGAGGAGCGGAACATGTCGATTCGGCGTTCTCCTATTTTCAGGATGCGGTTTCAAACAGAAACCTCGACTATCGCTTTAACGACGGACAGACGCCGCTCCACCTTGCAGCAAGCCAGGGACACAGCGGCATCGCAAAATATCTGCTCGAAAACAATGCGAATACCCATGTTCAGGATATAACGGGCGCGACACCGCTCCACGAGGCAGTCCGCTACGGTCATACCGACATTGCCAAAATGCTGCTCGACGCCGGGGCTGACATAAACGCAGAAGATAATCTGGGCAAAACTCCGATCATGCTCATCATACCGGAATCATCCCGTACCGATATGTACAAACTGCTCATCTCCTATAAGGCTGATGTAACACATAAGGATACGTACGGCGATACGATTCTGCACACCGCGACTATGACGAATCTTCCTGACGATGTCCTCCAGATGCTTGCAGGCGCAGGCGCAGATGTAAACGCACGCAATAAAGACGGAGTAACTCCTCTGGCAATCGCAATACAGCAGAACAATACTGCGCACGTAAAGTTCTATGCGGAACACGGTGCGGATATCAATTCCGAAGATAAAAACGGGATTACACCGCTTTCCCTTGCACTAAACGGCAGCGAAGAGATGCTGGAAATGATTGTCAATAAATCAAACATTATGTCCCACGACTCTGCGGGCAACACACCTCTTCATGTTGCAATTAACTCGGACGCCTCTCTGCAGAAAATCCAGTACATTCTCAGCCTCATGGACAATGTGAATGCGCGCAACAGTGACGGAAATTCGGCCCTGTATCTGGCTGTCCTTAAAAACCGCCAGAAACTGGGAGAACTGCTTCTTGCAAAAAATGCCGATATCTTTTCGACGAACAACAAGAATTATTCGCCGCTGTATCTTGCGTTGAAAGCAGGAGGAAGCGTACAGGACTGGCTCATCACGTCGCAGACAATTACGGCAACTGACGGCAGCGGCAATACAGCGCTGCATTACGCTGCGGAATGGAAACTCAATAATGCAGTCACGTCGCTTCTGGAAAAAGGTGCAAATCCCGCGGCTAAAAATGCGAACGGCGAGACACCCCTTTTCAGCGCGGTAAAAACGAATGATCCGGGAATGATAGACATCATGATAAAGGGCGGAAGCTCCGTTCAGGACAGGGATCACCTGGGAAGTACTCCTCTCCACGTCGCTGTCCGCTGGGATGCAGACAATTCCGTAAAGGAACTTCTGCGGCTCGGAATTGACGTCAACGCTCAGAATATCTCGGGTAAATCCGCGCTGGCGGAAGCAGTCCTTGCGGGCAAGCTGAACATGGCCAGACTGCTTATTGAAAACGGCGCCGATACAAACTCAAGCGACAGCACGGGACGCACGATCCTGATGGATGCAATACGCGGACAAAATACTGATGTCATTGCACTGCTGCTCAGCAGCAAGGCCAATCCGCAGATTCAGGAAATCAACGGACGTAACGCATACCATGAAGCAGCCCTTACGGGCAACACACGCGTTATTGCGGCTATCCGTGCGGCAGGAGGAAATCCTCTTTCCCGCGATAAAAACGGCAGTACGCCCTTCTCTCTTTCGCTTAATCAGAATGAGCAGATTATAAAAGCCGTACTTGGCAGTGACGTGACAATTACGGACAGCGACGGGAATACGCCGGTGCACATTATCGTGCAGTCGAAAGGTCCCGAAAAGATTCTCACTATGCTTGTATCACTCGGTTACCCGATCGATACGCGCAATGCCGACGGAAGCACTCCGCTCAGCTATGCCGTTGAAAACGATTATGAAAATTATGCGCTTATACTGCTTCAGAACGGGGCAAATCCTTTTTCATCGATTGACAAAAAGGGACGCAACGCAGCGAGCATCGCGCTTCAGAAAAACGGCAGCAGGATTCTTGCCGACATCGTAAAATATGCAGGGACTAAATCGGATATACAGGGAAATACGATACTTCACTATGCAGCGCGTATGTCGTCGCCGGAAACGATTCAACAGCTTCTTTCGTACGGACTCGACGTAAATGTAAAAAACATTTCGGGAGAAACGCCGTACATGACGGCAATCCGCTGGAAAAGGAGCGACGCGGCATCGGTGCTTCAGCCGAAAGCGGCAGAGAAAAAGTAACAGTTTTTCAGTAATTTTTACTTTAAGGACAGCCTGTCAAGCATTTTGCGGAACGCGCTGTCTTTTTTGTTTAACTCGCGGGAACCGCGTGTAATTTTGCAGAGCGACATGCTGAATTTTCGTGCAATTTCGCGCTGTGTCGTACCTTTATCTATTTCTTTTACAAGCAGCCATCTGTTGGCAAAATCCTTGCGTTCTGCAGGTGTAAAAAGGCATACAAAGAAATCATACATAAACTGTTCGTCAGTCACGTCTGCAAGGAGATGGCAGATTTCACGGAAGCTTTCATCAAGCACTTCTTCTGACGCGCTGTTTTCTTCGGTTTTCTTTGTATTTTCATCGTTGTGCATACTATATATAGTATCACTAAAACTTGTAAAAGTCCAACATCTATTGTACTATTCAGACATGATTGATTCAGTTTCAGCCCTTGACCGCCTGTACAACGAAAGTTTTGAAGGTGAACTCCGTATGCTCCGGAGGCGCCGCGAGCAGGATAAAAGCCTTACAATTGAAACGCTCGAAAGCACGCTGCAGGCGTTGTACGCTATTGACGGCAACAACTGGGAAGGCAGGAGTTCCGTCCAGGAACAGACCCTCAATGCCCAGATAGATGCATACGAAAAATTCATACACGACTGGAAAAAAGAACTCAGCTCAAATAACTGACCAGCAGCGGATTTTATGTCCGTCTTCTGCCCTTTTGAGCTCCGGAAGCTCATTCCGGCAGATGTCTTTTACGTACGGACAGCGGTATGTGAACGGGCATCCTTTTCCAAGTGAAAGCGTTGTTCTCACCTCTGCACTCGACGAAGCAGACTTACCGAGTGCGCCGTCAAAAAGAACTTTTGTATACGGATGAAGCGCAGTTTTATACAGTTCCGCTGCTGGCGCTTCTTCGACGAGAACGCCACTGTACATAACACCTATCGTGTCGCAGAAATAACATGCAATTTTTAAATCGTGTGTAATGAATAAAAAACTCAAATTGCGCTTACTGCGTAAATCATCGAGCAGGTTTATAATCTGCCCCTGAACCGATACATCGAGCGCAGAGACGACTTCGTCACATATCATCACTTCCGGTTCCATTATCAATCCGCGGGCAATCGAAATGCGCTGCCTCTGTCCGCCTGAAAATTCCGACGGGCGGCGGTATAAATCAGCTTCGGAAAGCCCCACCTCTCCGATTATTTCAGCCGCAAGTCTTTTTGCAGCCGCACCCCCCTGCCATTTCGAAGAATAGCGGAGACCTGCTGTAACTACTTCGTAAACGCTCATACGCGGATTCAGGGAACGCGCAGGATCCTGAAAGATATACTTCACCTTTTCGCGGTAAAAATGCATTTCTCTGTGCGAATAGCTTGAAATATCCCGGGGTGCTCCTCCTGCGTGCGTATACAATACTTGTCCCGACGTCGGTTTGTACATTTCCACAAGAAGACGCGCCGTCGTCGTCTTCCCGCAGCCGGACTCACCCACAAGTCCGTATGTCTTTCCCCGCTCAACGGACAGCGACACATTGTTTACCGCATAGACAGTCTGCCGGCTTCTGGCAAAAAATCCCGCTTCAAGATCAAAACTTTTGTACAGATGATGCGTTTCAATTACTGCATCGCTCATTGCACACCTCCGCTATTCTTCATTTGAGGGCAGATGACACCGGGCTGCGTGCACACGCTCTGTACATACGGGCATCTCGGGGCAAACGGACAGCCGGGTTCGGGAAAGGCTGGATCCGATACTCTGCCCGGAATGGAACGCATCCGCCCGCGCGTGTAATGCGAACCGAACTGCGGAGATGCAGCCAGAAGCGCCTGGGTATAGGGATGACGTGCCGAATTAATAATTTCAGTTCTGCTTCCTGTTTCCATGACCATTCCGCCGTACATGACGATTATGTGGTCGGAAATCTGCGCCACAAGGTCGATATTATGACTGATAAAAATAATTGAAAGCTGCCTTTCCTTCTGCAGCCGCATAAGCAGCGACACAATCTGCGCCTGAATCGTCACATCGAGTGCGGTAGTAGGTTCGTCTGCTATAAGCAGTTCACAGCCCTGTGCGAGTGCCAGTGCTATTCCGATACGCTGAAGCTGCCCGCCGGAAAACTGATGCGGATAGTTTACGAGACGGCTCCGCGGGTCAGGCAGACCTACTTCCGAAAGCAGCCTTTCGGCTCTGTTGTATGCATCTTCTTTTGATATGCCGGGTTCGCCGACACGGAATGTTTCAAAAAATACGTTTCCGATGTTCTGAAGGGGATCGAACGAGCGGCCCGGCTCCTGAAATATCAAACCTATTTTACGGCCGCGGTATTCAGGCAGTTCCTTCTGGCTGAGTGAGGCCAGATCGATTCCGTCGAACCAGACATGTCCTTCCACGAGTGCGTTGTGAGGCAGAAGTCCGGGAATGGCCGTCGTCGTTACCGACTTGCCGCTGCCGGACTCGCCCACAATGCCGAGCACTTCTCCCTGCTGCATTGAAAACGAGACGCCCCGCACGGCATGTATGGAAGTCCGCACGCTTCCTCTGAGTACCGTAAAGGTGACATACATATCCTCGACAGAAAGAAATGCATGCCTGTCTTTTTCTCCCGCAGCCGACTTACTGTTGTCCGGAGTTTTTCCGTGTGACATTCTGCCCTTTGCTTTCCGCCACGTGCTGAATACGGCATGATACGGATCAAAGTAATCCCGCAGCGCGTCTCCGAAAAAGTTGAACGCAAGCGTCACGACGAGAAGGAGCCAAACAGGAGTCAGCAGCCACGGATAATTGCGCAGGTTTGAAAGCGTCGTGATGTCGCGGTTAATAAGCGACCCCCAGCTCACCGACGGATCGCTTATGCCGAGCCCGAGATAAGAAAGAGTTGTTTCGCTCATAATGAATCCCGGTATGCTGAGCGCGACGCTTACGATAAGCAGACTCGAAATCTGGGGGATAACGTGTTTGAAAATAATAATTGCCGACGGGATTCCTTCAAGTCCGGCGTCCATGACAAATTCCTCACGCTTAACCGCATGCACCATGCCGCGGATTGTCCGTGCGGAGCCGGGCCAGCCGACGAGGGAAAGGATTACCGTAATCAGCATATACGCCGTTCCGCTGTCCATCGACGTGTTAAGCAGCGAGCGCAGGAACAAAATCAGGTATAAACCGGGAATGAGCATGAAAAACTCGGCAACACGCATAACGGTCCAGTCGGTAACGCCCCCGTAATATCCTGCCAGACCGCCGAGCAGAACTGCGAGAGCAAGGGAAACAGCGGATGCAACAAAACCGATTGTAAGCGAAATGCGGCTCCCGTATACAATGCGGCTGAATAAATCCCGCCCGAGATTGTCGGCGCCGAGCAGAAAGACAGGATACGATTCGCCTGTTGCAGGATCAGGTTCCGTCCCGTACAGATGACGGCTGCACGGGATTATGCCGAACAGTTTATAACTTGAACCTTTTACAAAAAAACGGATTCTGTGCATCCGCCCTTTCACGCGCGCGTATTTCCATGAAACAGGATTTATCACCCTGCATTCCTGCGCCGCAAGCCCCCTCTGTGTGATTCGTACGTTACCCGGATGGAACGTATCGGTGCTGAACGACATCGTCGCAGGATACGGTGCAAAAAATTCCGAAAAAATCATGACTATGTATAAAATGAAAATAATAATTACAGACGTAAATGCAATGTGCTGCGTTCTTAAAAACTGATTGAATTTTTTCATGCGTACCTCACTGTTTTCCGTACCTGATACGGGGATCGACTACTGCAAGCAGTATGTCCGAAATCACCATGCCAATAAGTACGAGAGCCGAAATGAACATGCTGTTCGCAAGCACAAGATTTATATCTTCCTGAAGGACAGCCTCATACATGAGTCTGCCTATTCCCGGATATGAAAAAATAATTTCAAGAACGAGCGATCCGCTGAACAGGCTTGCAAGCAGATTCGCGCTCCCAGTTATATACGGATTGAGCGTATTGCGGAAAGCGTGATTGAGATACACGCGCCTTTCGCTTATGCCCCGCGCCCTGAGCGCCATAATATACGGCATTCCCATCTGATCGAGCATCGTTGCACGGATCATGCGCATTGTTCCGCCGACACCTCCCAGAAACGACGCAAGAAGCGGCAGGAAAACATGATATGTATAGCTGAACGTAAACTTTCCGGGCGCATACGAGAACGGAAAATCAGGATATGCCGTCACCGGAAAAAGGCCGGTCACAGAAGCAAACAGCTGCAGCAGGATAAGGAGCAGGATGCCCGGAAAGGCATGAAAGAATAATGCGAAAAAGGTTGCGGCTATATCTATATTCGTTCCCGCTTTACTCGAAAAATAAATCCCCAGCAGAAACGAAAACAGTGTAATGAATACCAGCGAAATAAGATTAAGGATAATTGAATTAACAAGGCGCGATTTTATGAGGAACGCGACCGGTGCCCGGGAAACAAGAGATACACCGAGATCGTGATGCACAAACACACGGCTCAGCCATTTGAAGTACTGCACGTAAAAAGGTTTATCCAGTCCGTATTCGGCACGCAGCGCGGCCATCTGTCCGGCAGAGAACGATGATTCAGCCTTTGCACCTGCTGAATTTATACCTTTCCCGCCGGACTCACTCGACATCAGCTGCTGAGTCATCATCTGATCGACAACATCGCCGGGAGCGAGTGCCATAAGGCCGAACATCGCAAAACCAAGCAGAAAAAGCAGCACAATCATCGTAATAAAACGGCCGGTAATATAGGAAACGAGTGGTGCCTTCGAGCGGAATTTATTCCAGGGAAAAGCGATTATACAGGCTGCACCTTTTATATAATACGAAATTTTTTTTATGTGATTCATATTCCTGCCTGTTGTTTTAAAAATACATAATCGGTTTTTGCGCCGTTTAAATTATCATAATACACATTTGACAGATCCCACTTATTTTGGATTGCGAAGAAACTGCGCGGACGTACAAGATAAATGACAGGACACTGTTCCAGAATAATCCTCTGGTATTCATCCCAAATCGGAGCAGCCGCTGCATGATCATTTGTATAACAGCCTTCGTTGTACAGATAGTCGACACGCGCCTCCCACCCTGTCGCAGGCTTTTCCTGCAGCGGATACCACAAATGAAGATTGCCGTTTGAAGGCCACACATTGCTTCCCTGCGATGGAAAGAAACTATTTCCGAAACCGATAATAATGGACTGCCAGTCGTACGACGACGTAAGGGATTCAATAAGTTTCTGGAAATCAATCTGGCGGATATTCACTTTTATGCCGACTCTGGAACATTCGTCCGCAATAATCTGTGCAATATCATTAGTAACGGTGCTTGTCGCTGCCAGCGACAAATCAAACTCTACAGGCCTCCCCTTCTCATCGCACAAAATATTATCATCATTTTTCTTCATTCCGCACTTCTTCAGAAGCACGAGCGCCTTCTTAGGATCATACCGGTACTGCAGCGTAATCTCAGGATTATAATACGGATTTGCCTCCGGAAAAAACGAATATTTCGGTTCAGCAAGGCCACGGTATGTCTGCGTAATGATTCTGTCGCGGTTCAAAAGGCAGCTCATCGCCTGCCGGAATTCCTTACGCGTAAACCATTCATAATATGGTTTATCATTGTTTTTAGGATTCTGATTGAACGACCAGAATGAAGCCCCCTGCCCGCCCTCCGCATTGAACACCGTGTAATCATTTTTCTGATTATTGACAACGTCGCTCACATTTTCAGGTTTCGGAGTGTACGTTTCAGCCTTCCCCTGTTTGAAAAGCAGATAATTCATATTTTCATCGCCGATAATCTGAATTATCTCCTGCTCTGGGTATGGTTCTGTCACACCGTTCTTATCCTTATCCCAGTAATACGGATTACGTTTTAGGACAAGACGCTGTCCCAGTGCATATTCGGTAATATACCATCTTCCCATAGAAGGAATGGTTTTCGGATCTACAGCAACGCTGAACAGATTTTTTACGCCGTCGACACCCCCCTCCTCTTTCGCCCGCCGGTATATGAACGACGGACACAAACTCATATTTGCAGCAAGAAGCGGTTCTGCAACAATACGGGGAAACACAAAATCAAACCGGCTGTCATCAATTTTAACAATATCTATATGCTTCTCTGTCCCGTCAGGCATTGTCACGAACTGCTGCGGATAGCCGGAACTCTGGAACGCTTTATCGCCGTAAATTTCGTTGTACAGGAAAACAGCATCATCGGAAGTAACCGGTATCTTTTTATCGGAACCGTAGTATGTCCAGTACATATCACTGCGGAGGGTACAATGAACTGTAAGGGTTCCCTTTTCCGTATCGGTTTCAACTGAAAAACAGGCACAGTGCGGAGTCCATTCCTTCAGCGTCCTGTCGTAGTCGAAAAGAAAATCCGTCGTCTGGGAAATAAGTTCGTCGCTGTCCGCATCCCGTTCAGCTATGTACTGATTGAAGGTTTTGGGGTCATTCGTCATCGTGCTATACCATGTACCGCCCGTTATTCCGGGAACATAGCCGCCGCCCTTCCAGGGTTTGGACTGCGTTTTTGAAATGAGGTCCGTATTCATGCTTCCGGTAAGCTTATTAATTTCCTCTTCAGTCATTTCCGGCACTTTAGTACAACCGGTAACAACTACGGCCGCCAGCATTATGATGCATATATGTATTTTTAATTTCACCTTCATTCCAACATTGTTGCATATCGGAATAAAGGCGTCAAGAAAGGAATGAAGTACTATTTTTTGCCGGGAGCGTATTTATATGTCCAATAGACACCTGTAGACCAGCTGGTACGGTTATAACCATCAAACGCCGTACGGTTCTCGTAATCGAAATCGAAAGAAAGCGAATGACGGTTATTCAGGATGAACGTAAATTCGGGCCGGATGTCAAGAACAAAACCGCCGGACCAGTCTTTTGTCGTATCATAATAAAGATTATCATTTTTGTCGCTCCATCTCCTGTCGGCAGATCCCCATGCGCACGACGTCCACGCGCCAAGAAGGATGCTGCCGGAAAGTTCCATATCGACAGAACCGCCCACATAGTATGACGGCGTATAATTTGTGTTTTCAAACCAGTTTATGCCGGCTTCAGGAGAGATTGTTATACCTGTTTCAGGGATAACAATTGTCAATGCAGCTCCTGTTCCATTGGCCATATCACCGTTATGATCGTTGTCAATTGAATCCCATGCAAAATAAGCGTCAACTTTAAAAGACTTCGTAAAAGCAAACGTAATCCCCGAATACAGATTACCGTTTTTCTGGAAGAGTCCTTCATACGCAAAAGCTGCGGTAAAAAAATCAGCAGGATGAACGGAAAAGCCGAAATTCATAACAGGATTGTCTGTATCAGCTCCACTGGGGATTGCAATGCCTGTTTCAAGTATATTCTCGTAACGATAGCGGATACCGATTGCGGTTTTTGCATATGTATTTGCATAAGGAACAAAACCGACTACGTCATAAGATCCCGGTACATCGGGTGTAAACTGGTATGTTCCGGTCGTACCGGGACGGTCATTGTATGCGGTGCTGAAACCTCCTTCGCGGATGTGTGCAGCAGCTTCCCATACAGATGAACCATATGAAGGTGCAGGTCCCACTGTCCAGTTAAGTTTTGTTCCCACTCCTGCATCAAACCCTTTAAAAGGATGCATAAGGAAATTTACATAATAAGAATCCATTTCCGTATTTTCAGATCCTGAAGAAAGATCATTCCAAATACCGTGCAGATTTATGCCGCTGCTGTTTCCCGCATTGTAGTAATGAAAAGAAAGAGGCGAACGAGACGTATTCACGAAAGAAAGGCTGTCGAGAGAATTGTCGTCATTCCAGTTTGCAACAGCGCCCCAGTTAATCATACCGTCAATTGTGAACATACCCATATCGACGCGGGCCTGGAGCGTGTCAAGAACACCGTAATATTTCATATCCGAACTGCCGAGAGGCCCGCCCAATCCCGTCCATACAGTATTTTCAACACCAGCGGCAGGCAGAACCTGTCCGGAAAGGGCAGCACCAGCAAAAAATACAACTGCAAGAACAAGAACCAGTTTCTTCATCTTTTTCCCCTGAATAAAATGATTATAACTCTAATTGAATATAAATCTTTCGTCAATCAATAATCCCGCCACAAGCAGCGTGGTTATTGTTCTCTGAATGTATCACAGCCGGGATTAATACCTTTCATACGCTCCTGGGTTCGGATATTAAAACCTCCGTACAAATCAACAATTCTGCCGCACCAATAAAGTTAAATAATTATATCAAAAAAAAACTGCCGTTTTTACACGGCAGTTTTTTTGAAGCTGATTTAGATTACCACTTCTTCTCTACTATATCACAAATATTCAGTTCGCCTTCATCCATTGTAAAGAACTTGGCACGGTTCATATCCGGAATAAAGTTAACTGTATCACCAAGGCGGAATTCAGCAGTAGCAGCTGTACGGGCGATCATGCTCTGGCCTTTGTTTGTAAGCAGATACAGGTGAGTCTCGGCACCAAGCGGTTCCCGGTTTGTAATCTTCATCTGCATGTTATTCTGGGGAACCGGTTTGTCAGTAAACTTTACATCTTCCGGGCGGATACCGAATGATACATCCTTTCCAACATATGCCTTGAGATCTTTAGCCTGAGCATCGGTCGGTGTAATCTCGAAAGAACCTTCGTCGCAGACAATCTTTCCGTTCTTTTCAAGAACTTTAACTGTCATGAAGTTCATCGGCGGTGTTCCGATGAATCCCGCAACAAATTTGTTGATCGGGTTGTTGTACAGGTACAGCGGAGCACCAATCTGCTGGATAACGCCGTCTTTCATAACGACAATCGTCGTACCGAGCGTCATAGCCTCGGTCTGGTCGTGGGTAACGTAAATCATCGTTGCCTGCAGACGATTATGAATCTCTGCAAGTTCCGAACGCATTGTTACACGGAGTTTTGCATCAAGATTTGAAAGCGGTTCATCAAAGAGGAAGACTTTCGGGTTACGGACGATTGCACGTCCTACAGCAACACGCTGGCGCTGACCGCCGGAAAGAGCCTTCGGTTTGCGGTCAAGATACTGTGTCAGGCCAAGCTGTTTTGCAGCATCTTTTACACGGCGGTCGATTTCTGCTTTGTCCATTTTGCGGATCTTAAGTCCGAATGCCATGTTGTCGTACACGGTCATATGCGGATACAGAGCGTAGTTCTGGAATACCATAGCGATATCGCGGTCTTTCGGCGGAACGTCGTTCATTTCCACACCGTCGATATACAGTTTTCCTTCGCTGATATCTTCAAGACCTGCAATCATGCGGAGTGTTGTTGATTTACCGCATCCGGATGGACCGACAAGAACGCAGAATTCCTTGTCTTCAATTGTGATATTGGCATTTGTTACTGCACGGACATTGCCGTCGTAAATTTTGCCGATACCCTTCAGTTCTACCTTAGCCATAGTGGCCTCCCTTGGGGTTATATTATGAATATAATTGTAAGCGCAAAAGTGTATATTGTCAAATCAGAAATGAACAATATTTTTAATCCAGGGATCGAGCAGAACAAACAGAATTTCAAGAAGTAAAGCGGGGAGAAAATTAGCTGTTTTGATTTTGCGCAGGTTCAGCAGGTTTATGCCTATCATGACGATAAGCGCTCCGCCGCATCCTGTCAATTCGGCTATCAAAACATCGGTAACATACGGCTTTACAAATGCGGAAAGCAGCGTAAGCGCTCCCTGATAGAAGAGTACGGCAATAAATGAGAAAACAGTCCCCGCCCCCATTGCAGCCGCGAACGTTATAGCCATAAATCCGTCAAGAATCGATTTTGTGAAAATTATTGTGTAATCTTTTTCTATTGCAGCCTTAAAGGAACCTATAATAGCCATGGCTCCGACACAGAACAGAACTGATGCGTTCAGAAACGCATACGCAAAATTCTTTCCGCCCTGCTCTTCCTTTCCGCGGCCCCTGTATACAAGGTGCTGCAGAAAACCGCCGAAACGCAGGATGAGTCCGTCAATATCCCACCATGTTCCGAGGATGCCGCCAAGAATCATTGACAGTGCAAGATATACGATGTTCTGGTATTTGAACGCCATCTGCAGCCCTATGATGACAACGACGATACCTGCTGCTGTCTGAATAATATCGGAAAGTGCAGTCGTCATCCTGCGTGCACACAACAGACCTATAACAGAACCGAGTATAATCGCCGCACAGTTTACGAAAACAGCTATCATTTTTCACCTGCATAAAAAAAAAGATTACCGTTTTACGGTAATCTTTTTGCTGTTGCGGAGAACCTGACTTGAACAGGCAAGCCTTTCGGCACCAGCACCTCAAGCTGGCGTGTCTACCAATTCCACCATCCCCGCGTGTGAACAGCATATTATCAAAAAGTATAAAAAGTGTCAATCAGAAAATAACAAAACAAATGTTTTTACAATCTGCGGATCAAACTGTTTTCCGGCTCCCCTCAGGACTGTTTCAAGCGCATTTTTTTCAGAAACTGCTTTATAATCAACGCGGTCATGAGTGAGTGCGTCAAATGCATCCACAACTGCAAAAATGCGTGCAAGGTACGGAATTTTTTCACCTTTGAACCCGTTCGGGTACCCCTTCCCGTCCCAGCGTTCATGATGGCAGAGTATGTCGGTGGCGACAGGTTCCAGATCCGGAACGGAACATGCAAGCCGGTATCCTGCTACTGAATGCAGCTTTTTCTGTTCAAGTTCTTTTTCGGTAAGGTTGTTCTGCCTCTTGGCAAGAATTCCTGCGGGAACAGTCTGCTTGCCGATATCATGAAATTTTGCAAGGGTATTCAGATTCTGCATCTGTTCACCGGTAAGTCCCAGTACCTTTCCCAGCCTGGCTGCAAGTTCCTCGACACGGGCCTCATGTTCTTTCGTTTCGCGCCCTGTATCGGAAAGTGCTTTTGAAAGCGACAGGACAAGCTCTTTATTGACTTCGGAATTGCTGAGAAGAAGTTTCCGCATCATGCCGTTACGGGCACTGTCGACAATTTCCTGCATGGGCACATCAGGGTTTGGACGGGAGACGACTTTGTATTCTATTGTAACACGAAAAGGCAGAATGCTTTCCCTCTGAAGGGTCCCGTTAATCTGCCCGAAAATTCCGGAAGCTGCATCCTCCTGCAAATCAGGTAATAAAACGATGATAATATCGTCATCGCATGCCGCAAAATCTTCTGTACGGAGACGCTGTTTCAGAATAGTGGCAAACTTTACAAGAACCATATCGTATGCAGCTTCCCCGAATCCGTTTTTAATAAACTGAAGGCCGTTGATGCTGCAGGCTGCCGCACAATACGGATATTTGCGGTATAAATTGATTTCTGAAATTTTCCGGTCAAGCATCATGCGGCTTGCAAGCCCTGTAAGGCGGTCTGTCATTGCAGTCTGCTTCATTATATTGTACATCTGCTTTAGTTCCGTAATATCCGAAAACTGAAGCAGCGTTCCGTGTATGCGGTCTTTGTTGCTGTTGAGACATATATAATCAAGTTTGAACACTCTGCTTCCGGAGTCTGTATCAATTGTAACTTCTGCTGTAGTTTCTGCCGATCTCCGTCTGATTTGTCCGGAAAGTTTTGAGCTGAGAAAGCCGGAAATCGTCATATTTCCGTACATTTTCCTGTCAAGCCGGAAAAGGATTCGGGCGGTATTATTATAGTCAACAAGCATATCATGCGTATCAAAAAGAATAACAGGAACCGACAGGCTGTTGAAAATACCCATCCGCAGCCCCACAAGACTAAAGCGGGGACGATACTTGTACACGAGGTAATACATGAGGATTGATAAAAACAGCATTATATCAGGCTGCACAAACCAGAATTTTTCAACCTGAGTAAGCCTGATTATCAAAAATCCTCCTGTCGATGTTGCAAGCGTAATAAAGATCATGTATATATAACGTGAAGAATAACGGAACGCATTCTGTATACATTTTGCAACAAGCATAAGAATGCATATGGCAAGAACCGTAATGCAGTAAATTATATATATAAAAAAAGGAATGCCTTTAAAAAATAAAAGAACCTTCGTTCCCGCAACCGGATCATACCTTACGGTAAACACCCACAAAGTAACCGGATTTGTGATAAACAGTATACCGACGGCTGCTGTAAGAACGGCAAGACACAGGGAAATGAGGTTTATCCTTTTTTGGTCTATCTGTATTAATAAAAGGACAAAACGGACAAGAAAGAAATAAAAACCTATATACGCCATTGCGGACAAACTGGCTGCCCACAGCAGCACGGAAGATGAAATAAAGCGGAAGTTCGCAAAAAAATCAAAAAAAAGCAGAAAAACTGCAGAAAGCGCACTGCACACCTGTATACCTGCGGTATTATGACCAGCATCAGAAATATCTCTGAGCGTGGAGGAGAATAATACCAGCTGATATAAAAGCAGAACAATGCAGACAATCCGCAAAATTACTACCATGTTTTTCCTAATCCATCCGGTTTTATCTGAAAATGACTGAATTCCATTGAGAACGAGGCACGCCCCTGCGTGACAGAACGCAGGTTTGTTGAAAATCCGAACATTTTCGCCATAGGAGCCTGCGCATGAACAATTTCCCCTGAAACTTTCGAATCCTGCCCCAAAATAATGCCTCCGCGCGCCGTAATCTGGCTCATGGCATCGCCGACGAATTCCTTGGGACAGGAAATGTCGACCCTCATGACTGGTTCAAGCAGCTGCGGATTTGCAGCGGAACAAGCCTTATCGAAAACCTGCGCAGCGCACGCTTCAAATGCGAACGGCGTCGATGTAAGCTCGTTGTATTCAACAGCGGTAACGGTTACGGCTGTGTCTGTGCACGGGTAGCCGAATTTGATGCCGGACTGGAGGGAGCTTTCAAATGAATTCTGCATTGCATCAAAAATCTCGTCGGGAATGTCAGAACTGCGTTTTACGGCACAAGTATACAGATTTCCCTCCCCCTGGCTGCGCGGCTCGACATGAATGGTAATTCCGGCTGTATTCTCTTTACCGCCGAGAACTTTACTGTATGATTCCGATGAATCCGCCGGCGTGGTGACAGCCTCTCTGTACGTAACCTGCGGAGCTCCGACCCGGCACTGCACTTTGAAATCATCGCGCATACGCGTTACAAGCACGTCGAGATGGAGTTCACCCATTCCGCTGATGATCAGCTGTCCCGTTTCTGGATCATCATGATATGTAAATGTCGGATCTTCGTGCGACAGAATTTCAAGTGTCTGATTCATCTTGTCGCGCTCAGCAAGCGATTCAGGTTCAAGAGATACGGAAATAACAGGCTGCGGAAACGTCGGCTTTTCGAGAAGCACCGGCATTCCTTCACTTCCAAGTGTATCCCCTGTCTGGGCAAGTTTCAATCCGATGAATGCGGCAATATCTCCTGCAGATACACTGTCCATCGGTTCTTCTTTGTCTGCATTGATGCGGAAAATACGGTTTATGCGTTCACGCTTTTTCTTATTGACATTGAAAATCTGAGTACCTGATGAAATTTTTCCTGAATACATGCGTACAAAACAGACAGACCCCATATTCGGATCATAGGAAATCTTAAAAACAAGACCGACGGGCGTACCGGACTCAATGCAGGGAACTTCAACCTTTTCTTCTTTATCGCGTTTTATGTGCAGCCCTTCTGCAGGCGGTACTTCGTCGGGAGCCGGAAGATAATCTACAACAGCATCTATAAGCGGCTGTATTCCCTGATTATGGCGTGCACTTCCCATGACAAACGGAACTATCGCCCTGTTTATTGTCTGACGGCGGAGCGCGCCTTTGAGCTGTTCAATTGAAATTTCTTTTCCTTCAAGATAAAGTTCAGCAAGAGAATCGTCAGCTGATGCTGCCTGATCGATAAGCTTTTCATGCCATTTTTCCGCATCGGCTTTCCGCTCAGGAGCAACGTCAGTTATAGAGAATGTCTCACCATCATCTTCCATATTCCAGCGGATTTCTTTCATATCGAGCAAATCAATAACGCCTTCAAAATTCTGCCCCTGCCCTATCGGAATCTGAAGTGCAACACATTCGACACCGAATTTTGTATGAACGTCTTCCATTGAACCAAAGAAATCGGCTCCTACACGATCCATTTTGTTCATAAAACAAATCCGGGGCACATTGAACTCGTCCGCCTGCTTCCATACCGTCTCTGTCTGCGGCTGTACGCCGTCCACCGCACAGATAACTGCAACGGCACCGTCAAGGACGCGCAGAGACCTCTCCACTTCCGCTGTAAAGTCGACATGACCAGGAGTATCTATAATGTTTATCTGGAAACCTTTCCACTCCGTAGTAGTTGCAGCGCTCTGGATTGTAATACCGCGGGCCTGTTCCTGGGGAAGAAAGTCCATAGTTGCCTGCCCGTCATCTATTTCACCGATTTTGTGAATCTTTTTCGTATAATAAAGAATCCGCTCTGTCGTCGTTGTTTTACCAGCATCTATGTGAGCCATGATTCCAATGTTACGCATTTTGTTAAGCATATGATTTCCCCTGAATAAGTTATAAATAAGTATATTAAAAACTCTCCAGTTCCTCAAGATACGACAGCATTCAGACGGAAAGAACAAGCAGAAATAATTGATTCTCTTGTCAGTAACTGTACGGAGTGATAAAATTGCCTCAAAATCTATTATAACGCGCCATGAAAGGGCTATCGCCGGGATTTTAAAGGTGGTCTTTATAAAATACATCCCTGTATTTTATAAAACTTCAGCTTACGCGTCGCGTAAACTGAAATCTGCCCCTCCATGGCGCGCGGCTGTCGCAGAGATTTTAAAGGAGGTCTGTTATGAAGATCAAATTCGGAATTAAAGAAGTCGTTGCCATCGGTATCGGCGCGGCGCTGTTCGTAGCCCTTACACAGGTACAGATTCCGCTCGGATTCGTCCCAAACACCGGAATGCAGCCGCGTGCAGCAGTCCTTGCTTTTATGGCGGCTGTATTCGGGCCTATCGTAGGCTGTGCCGTGGGATTCATAGGCCATACGCTCGGTGACGCACTTTTTTACGGAAGTGTCTGGTGGAGCTGGGTTATTCCCGATGCACTTTTCGGCCTCCTCGTAGGACTGTTCTCGGAAAAATACCAGATTAAGAACGGCGGCTTTACGGTAAAACCTGCCGTTCTGTTCAATATCGTACAAATCGTTGCAAATGCAGTCTGCTGGTGCGTCGTTGCTCCTTTATTCGACATTCTTATCTATGCAGAACCGGCGAATAAGGTATTTACGCAGGGAGTGACCGCTTTCGTTGCAGATATCATCGTTGTAGGCATTATCGGCACACTGCTTGCATTCGGCTATACAAAAATCAGTGCAAAATCATCGAGCCTGAAGAAGGAAGATTGATACTTTTATGAAAGGACAGACACCTGCAATAGAGTTCAGAAATTTTACCTTTAAATACCGTGCACAGACTGAACCCACTCTCAGGGATATTAATCTGAAAATATATCCCGGGGAAAAAGTACTTATTGCAGGACCGTCAGGTTCCGGAAAGTCTACGCTTGCCCGTTGTATAAACGGAATCGTGCCGGCGACATATCCCGGAGACATTTCGGGATATGTATCAGTCTGCGGGCTGAATCCTGCTGCAGAAGGTATTTTCGGCATGTCTAAAAAAGTGGGAACGGTGCTTCAGGATACCGACGGCCAGTTTATAGGGCTTACGGTAGGTGAAGATATTGCATTTGCACTCGAAAACGACTGTATACCCCCGGATACCATGCAACGGAAAGTGCGCGAAGCGGCAGAACTGGTCGGTATGGAAAATATGCTGTCCCGCGCACCCGGATCGCTTTCCGGCGGGCAGAAACAGAGGGTTTCGATGGCAGGTGTCCTTGTGGACAACGTGGACATTCTGCTTTTCGACGAACCGCTTGCAAATCTTGACCCTGCTGCCGGTAAAAAAGCGATTGCACTTATCGACGAACTGCAGAAAAACCAGCATAAGACAATCATTATAATAGAACACCGGCTTGAAGACGTACTGTACCGCGATGTCGACCGCATTATTGTCATCGGGGACGGAACGGTGGCTGCGGACATGACACCGGATGATTTGTTATGCTCCGGCGTCCTCAGTGAGCAGGGAATACGCGAACCGCTCTATATTGCGGCACTTAAACATGCAGGATGCGACATAAAACCGCAGGACATGCCGCAGCATATCGAAACAATGAATATACAGCCTTACTTCAGCAACGTAAGAAACTGGTTTTCAGGTGTGACGCTGCCTCCCTCTCCGCCTGAAACTGACAGCGCACTTGAAGTACGGCATATTTCTTTCTCGTACAACGGCACGCAGGAAGTACTGCACGACATAAGCTTTCTGATTAAAAAAGGGGAAATGACAAGTATCGTCGGACGGAACGGTGCCGGAAAATCGACACTCGCGTCGCTTATCTGCGGGTTCTGCACCCCGGACGGCGGTTCCATACTGCTCGACGGGAAAGATATTTCGCCGCTTTCCGTAAAAGAACGCGGTGAAAAAATCGGTTTTGTCATGCAGAATCCTAACCAGATGATTTCATGTCCTGTCATTTTTGACGAAGTTGCACTTGGCCTCCGGGTCCGCAATGTTCCGGAACAGGAAATAACGGAACGGGTAAACGAAACGTTTAAAACATGCGGCCTGTATCCGTTCCGCCACTGGCCCGTATCGACGCTCAGCTTCGGACAAAAGAAACGGGTCACTATCGCATCCATCCTTGTCATGAATCCTGAAATACTCATTCTGGATGAACCGACTGCGGGCCAGGATTTCCGCCGGTACACCGACATTATGGATTTTCTTGAGGGGATAAACCGCTCGCTCGGCATTACAATACTTATGATTACGCACGATATGCACCTTATGCTCGAATACACAAAGCGTGCCATAGTCCTGTCCGAAGGAAATCTTGTTGCCGATGAAAAGAGTTCCCGCGTCCTCTCTGACGATTATATTACCGAACATGCAAGCCTCAAAAAGACTTCCCTGTACGAGCTTTCCATAAAATGCGGCATAGACACACCCTGCGATTTTATCGACAAATTCATTTATGAAGACAGGCGGCTCCGCTCCGTACATGCTGAACAAAAAGGGAGAAATGACTGATGGCGGGAATGATTACATACAGAGAGAAAGACTGTTTCATCCACAGACTCAGCGGGCTCACGAAGCTTGTATTTTTTCTGGCATGGACAATAACAAGCATGCTCACGTATGACACGCGTGTACTCTGCATCATGCTTGTCCTGAGCATACTTATTTTCACAGCGTCACAAACCGAATGGAAACAGGTATCTTCTATTTTTAAAATGATTATGCTCTTTCTCGTAATAAATCTGCTTGCAATTTATGCATTTTCTCCGGAAGAAGGATGCAGAATCTATAAAAGCACAACCGTACTACACCGTTTTTCAGCAAGATACACCATAACGACACAGCAGCTGTTTTATGAAGCAAATATCGCGGTAAAATATTTTACGATTATTCCGGCCGTATTCATGTTCATTACCGCGACAAATCCGAGCGAGTTCGCAGCATCGCTCAACAGAATCGGCGTTCACTACAATATCGGTTACTCGTTTGCAATCGCGCTCCGGTATATTCCCGACATACAGAACGACTACCACAAAATAAAAGATGCACAGGAAGCCCGCGGTATAGAGATGTCAAAAAAAGCGCCTTTTATGCGCCGCATGAAAAGCATGGCCTCACTGCTCTTTCCGCTCATTTTCACGAGCATGGACAGGATAGACGTCGTAAGCACCGCAATGGAGTTGAGAGGATTCGGTAAAAAGAAAAAACGCACATGGTACACCGGCAGGCCGCTCAGTGCCGGCGATTTTGCCGCGCTTGCATGTACTGTGGTGTTTTGTACGGCGGCGCTGTTCATAACCTACCGCGACGGTTCCCGTTTCTGGAATCCGTTTTTGTAATTACGGTTAAAAATATCGGGGAGTTCTTCAAGCGTTCTGCACAAGTTCCACACCATCCGCCTGATTTCTTCTGCCGGCTGTATTTTGTCGGGAACCATCACGCACAAAAGACCCGCATTATATGCGCTTCGTATACCGTTCGGGCTGTCTTCAACGGCAGCGCACGATTCCGGCTGAATATTCAGTGTTGAACAGGCAATACGGTAAATCTCAGGATCCGGTTTACTGTGCTCAACCATATCGCCTGTTGTTATAGTTTCAAACCATTTGAGCAGCCCTGCATTTTCCATCTGCCGCCTGACGGTAACGCCGCGGGTCGAAGAAGCAAGCGCAAGCCTGTATCCTTTTTCCTTCAGATACGAAAGTGCCTTTACCGCTCCCTTCATGACTGGAATTCCTTCCTTTTCCTCTATCTCATGAAATAAAACAGACGTCCTGTCCATAAAGGCAGGTGCATCGAATGTATCCCCGTACATTTTTTCAAGTATCAGACGTGTATCCGCCTTGTTGCATCCGCGGCAGGCATTGATTGCATCGGCGCTGTCTGTCAAACCGAATTCTCCGGCTGCCATTTCCCATGTACGATCGCACATCGTTTCGGTATCAAGAAGGACACCATCCATATCAAAAATTACTGCTTTTATATCGGCCATATGAATGGAATAATACCACAAATTCATATTGATAAAAACAGTTTCTGCTGTATAATCTGGTATATCATGGAGTTTGGGAGGACGATATGATAAAGGGTTTCGTAAATGAAGATCTTGCAGACGCGTACAAACTCGTTATACAGGGAGCTGTAGCGCTCATAGCCACAAAAGGGGGAATGGAAAAACTCTACGACATAACGCCTATTGCATGGATTATGCCGATGGACTATGAACCGGTTACAAAAGTAATCTTTTCCTGCGATCCGGCCCACCAGTGCGACGTAAATATCAAACGCACAAAGGAATTTGCTGTATGCATACCAGTCGACGGAACCGATCCGCTCATTGAAAAATGCGGTTCGGTTTCATCAGCCGACATTGACAAATTTTCCCGCTTCGGAATTACGGGAGAGAAAGCCGACAAAACCGACCTCATGATCCCTGTTGAAATGACAACAGCATGGCTCGAGTGCAGGCTTGTAAAAGTTATAAGAGAAGGTTCAGTTGATTTGTTTATCGGGGAATGTACAGCTGCATTTAAAAAACAGATTTAACCTGCAGGCACCTGTGCAGAAAGCAGGTGCTCTATTGCTGCCACAAATTTCTTGAGCTCATCAAGTTTCTTTCGGAGATCCACATAATAATAATTTTTTGTACCAGCACGATATGATTCAATAAGACCGCTTTCTTTCAGAACTTTTAAATGATGGGAAATAGCCGGACGTGACAGCTTGGTTTTTGAAGTAAGATTTGAAACATTTACGCCTTCTTCACCTGCTTCAGCCATATTCATAAACAGCTTCTGCCGGATTTCATCACCCATCGCAGTAAAGAAAGGCCCGCAATTTTCAAGCAATGTCTCTGTAGCGTTGACATCTTCGTTTTGCGCCATAATAATCCTCTTTATGGTTCATCTATATAAACCATAAAAAGTATACTGACACTCAATACAGGTGTCAAGAAAAAGATTCATGCCCTGCGGTCTCATCCATACCTGTGCTGAACGAATCCGCAGAGCTTCCTCCTGACATCACCGGCAGTTATTATGCCTCGGCTTTCCACAAACCGTGTTTATTGCAGTATGCATAGGCGGCTATAAGTTTGTCGCCTCCTGCCAGCGCAAATACGGCTTCCGGCTTATCACCAGGCTTAAGAGATTTACGCTGTCCGCCGTGTTCGGTTTCAAGGTAAATCCACTGAATAAAATGCTCCGGCTCCATCGGATGGGCGACAGCACCGACAGCAACATGAACTTCCTTACCGCTTACGGTAATAACAGGTACATGTTTTTCTTTGGCAGCATCGGTTGTATTTGCAACAAGTTCCGTCATTTTATCACCACAACATACAGGTACTGCGCCTGAATCATAAATCATTCCTACAATGTTTCCACAGTGCTTGCAGATGTAAAACTTAACAGCAATCTTTTCAGCCATAAAATCCTCCTGAATATGAGATACTTTAAATATACCCAGAAATCCGGAAATAGCAAGTACAAAATTGTTGACTGAACAAAGATTTTCAGATAGATTTTTTTAAACATATGAAACGTACAAACTATTCCTTTCCTACACTGATTTTTCTCTTTATATGCATTTCTCAGTCTGCGTCCGCTGAAAACCGCATAATCGACCTATGGAAAAACGTAAAGGACATGCACAGCGCAGAATCTGTTATGTTTATGACAAAACCGGAACATCCGGACGGAACTGCCGTCATTATCTGCCCGGGCGGAAGTTATCATCATCTTGGTATACTCAATGAAGGATACAGCTCTGCAAGGTGGTTCAATTCACAGGGCGTTACGACGTTCGTGCTCCGCTACCGCGTTGCTGAAGGCGGGTTCCACCATCCAAGCCAGCTTCAGGATATACAGCGGGCAATTCAGCTTGTCCGGGAAAATGCGTCACTTTACGGCATCGATGCCGGCAAAGTCGGTACAATCGGTTTCTCTGCCGGCGGGCACCTTGTAACGATGGCCGGGGCTTTTGCGGATACCGACAATGAACTTGAAAAACTCGGCATTCATACGGATGTAAGCCTGCGTCCCGATTTTATCATGGCCATTTATCCGGTCGTCTCAATGCGTGACGATATAGCAAACTTATGGTCGCGTAAAAGCCTGCTTGGAACAAACATAACAGAAGAAAGAAAAGAAAAATTTTCCATGGAAAAACAGATTCCAGCGGACATGCCACCAACATATCTTTTAGCCTGCCGCGACGACAAAATCGTGGATTTTGAAAACAGTGTACTGCTTGACAAAGCTCTGACAGCAGAAAACATTCCGCACCGCTTTGCAGTTTATGAAACAGGCGGACACGGCTTCGGCATGCTCAACAATTCGTTTATGAAAAGGTATCACTGGAACGAAGATTTAAAAATATGGCTGCAGGAACAGGGATTTTTACTGTAATCTGATATAATATCCCCGAACCTGCCCCGAAAGCTGCTTTTTATTCAGCTTTCGTCTTCTTTTTCTCAGTTTTTACCGCCTGTGTTTTTCCCTTTCTGGCAGATTTATCCAGTAAACCGGCCGGGAATGCAAGCCTTATGACATCTTCTGCACGTGCAACAGGTACAAATTTGATTCCGGCTTTTACATGAGCCGGAATATCCTCAAGGTCACGAACATTTGCTTTCGGAATAAGAATCGTCTTTATGCCGTTGCGGCGGGCTGCAACAGTTTTTTCCCGGAGTCCGCCGATGGGAAGTACCTGGCCGGTGAGGGAAAGTTCACCTGTCATAGCAAGGTTCGGTTTTATAGTCGTACCGGTAAGCAGCGACATGAATGTAGTCGCCATCGTGACGCCTGCTGAAGGACCGTCCTTCTTTACGGCACCTTCCGGTATGTGGAGGTGTATCGTATTTTTCTCGAACCAGTCCTCATTTTTTATCTGTTTTAACAGAACCTGTTCTTTTACCCAGTTCATCGCTATCTGAGCCGATTCCTTCATAACATCGCCCATTTGCCCGGTCAGCTGGAGTCCGCCCTTTCCGCTCGGATATGAAATACTTTCGATGAGCAGCGTATCGCCGCCCATACTTGTCCATGCAAGTCCTATTGCTGTTCCAGGCACAGAAGCTTTTTTTATTTCACTTTCGTCGAAGACCGGCTTTCCCAGATATTTTTTCAGATCTTTCACATCGACCGTATATTTTTTTTCTTTATCCACAAAATCGGCTGCCACAACTTTCGATGCATCGTTTTTTATCCGGAAAAGCTTGTCTATCTCTTCCTGCGTAAGATTCTTTTCTTTTTTCACAAGCAAATCGATATCTTCCTGTGAAAGTTTCCATCGGGAACCCACAAGTCTGTCGATTTCGTCCTGCGTCAACTCCCTGTTTGCCTTTACCAGTTTGTCAATTTCCGACTGCGTAAGAATCCTGGAACCCTTCTCTTTTTCGGCTGCAAGCTCGGAATCCCTTGATTTTTTTGCCTTTGCAGAGGCGGAGGAAGCTTTCTTTTCCGCTTCCTGCATGAGTTCCGTAACAATCTTCCGGTGGATTTTGTCGACACATTTTTCGTAATTGCGGACACCTGATTCCCGCGCGTATTCCTCCGCAATCATAAGGAGCGCAGATTTTGTATACTGCACCTGATTTTTACGGAGACCGTTTTTCTCAAGATTTTTGGGAATAAGATACCGTTTTGCAATCTCTATCTTTTCCTGATCTATGTATCCGGGAAGCTGAATGATTTCGGCACGGTCTAGCAGCGGTTCCGGGATGGAGTCGAGCGTATTGGCCGTAAGAATGAAGAAGATGTCCGAAATATCGAACGGGAGATCGAGATAATTATCGCGGAATGCAACATTCTGTTCCGGATCAAGCACTTCGAGGAGAGCGCTTGCAGGATCACCCTGATAGCTCTGCCCCATCTTGTCTATTTCGTCTATCATAAATACGGGCGCACGCGTCTTTGTGATTTTAAGTCCCTGAATAATTTTTCCCGGGAGCGCACCGATATACGTGCGGCGGTGCCCCTTTATTTCGGCCTCGTCTCGGAGCCCTCCGACGGAAAAGCGGAAGAACGGTTTGTTCATTGCAGCGGCAATCGAATGCCCGACGCTCGTCTTTCCCACACCGGGAGGACCTACAAGAAGGAGTATGGACCCTTTTGCATCCTGTTTGAGTTTACGGACAGAAAGGAATTCCATGATGCGCTTTTTAACGTCTTCGAGCCCGAAATGATCGTGTTCAAGTATTTTTTTTGCAGCATCAAGGCTGTAGTTTTCTTTCGGCTTGTCGTTCCACGGCAGCTGCGTCACGAGCTCCAGAAAATTCCTGGTACCGATATACTCTGCGGAATTCGGATCCATAATGTTGAATTTTTCAAGCTCGTCGCCGACAGTTTCCTTTATTTCGCCTTCAAAGTGAAACTCGTCTATCTTTTTCTTGAATTTAAGATAGTCGGATTCGTTTCCTTCCGCATCGGTGCCGAGTTCTTCCTGTATTGATTTCATCTCTTCCCGCAGGAAATACTCACGCTGATTTTTTTCCACCTTTTCATTAAGCTCATTCTGAATCTTTTTCTGAACACGCAGCAGTTCCTGTTCCTTTTTGATATATACAAGAACCTGTTCCATGCGCTGCCGGACGTTGAGCATTTCAAGAACTTTCTGCTGTTCGTCTTTATCAATATTGAGGATAGAAGCAATAAAATCGGCAATTTTTCCGGGATGGTCGATATTTACCATATTAAGGCGCATTTCTTCGGAAAAAAGCGGATTGTTCTCCGACACTTCCTTCATTTCGCTGATGAGCGCGCGGGTAAGGGCCTTAACTTCAAATGTATCATCTTCTTCGTCGTCAAGGTATTCGACCGCGGCAGCTACAGGGGATGTAGAATGAAGCGCTTTGCGGATACGGAAACGCTTTAAAGTCGATATGAATACATTCAGTCCGCCGTCAGGCAGATTGATCTTTTTTATTATGCGCGCAACAGTCCCTACTTCATGCAGATCATTGATTGACGGATTTTCAGCGTCATTTTTAAGCATACAGATTCCGATATATCCGTCACCGGAATACGCTTCGTCAATGACCTTCGTATCTTCGGGGGAGTTTATCATGAGAGGTGTAAAAATGCCCGGAAATATAGGCCGTCCCTGCAGCGGGATAAGCAGCAGTTTTACAGGCAGCGACTGATCTGCAGGGAGAATTTCCCTGCTTGAGCCCGTGCCGGTACTGTCCGGAGTCTTTCCGGTCTTAGAAGTTGGGTTTTCCAAAGCTGATTCCTGCTCTTTTGAACCGGCATCGGCTTCATCCTGAGTAAACTGTATGATAGAATCTGCGTCCGTGCTTTCGCCGCCGGACGGATTTTTTGTATCGTCAATAATATCAGTATTTTTCTTAGCCATACTATAAATATACTCTCTAAATGTGAAATAAGGCAAGGTCAGGAAAGTATTTTACTGCTTTCCCGGCACAAGGTTTGCAGAAATAAATAATTCATCCTGATACCAGTCAAGCAGCAGCGAAAAAATTTCGTCTTTGTATCCGGCACACGATGCTTTTATTTTCCATACAGTTCCGGAAATCATATCGTCCTGCCCCATATCGGAAAGAGGACGCCATGAACCGTTATATAAAACGGAAAAAACGGCTTTTCCCGTAATATCATCTCCGGTTGCTGCGTCGTACGCATGAGGTTTTACCGTAAGCGGACGGCGGGCGCCCTTCAGAAAATCACACTGAATGAGCTGCTTTCCGCCTGTTACTGCAAACGATTTCCACCATACGTACGGGCCGACGACTACTTTTATGCGGTAATTGCCGGGCTTGAGAAAAACCGTTTTTATTGTATATGCGCGAACCTTTGCCGCAGGGCGCGAAACGGAAACATCCCCGGTCTTTTTTTCAGACTGTTCCTCAAACACCCTGCGCGAGCCGGGAACTTCAGGAATATCGCTGCCGTCATTCTCAAAGAAAAAAGCCCTTACGGGAAGATCGGAACCTTCCAGCGCCGAAGAAGGCATTTCCATCTGTACGTCGACGGGGCTGAACAAACTGCGCAAAATGGTCCGGTGAATGAAACCGCTGTACCACAGCCACAACAGACAGGCAGCAGATGCCGCTGCGATGACAACGGCACGGCGTATTTTCAGCTTCATCAAATCCTTCTGCGTAAATTTGGAAAACGTAATCGGTTTAGGCGAAATAACGGACTTTGCAAGCTGTACCCGTATCTCGTGGATATCGTAATGTTTCAAATATTTTTGAACGATTTTTATAACTGGCTCGACGGACTGAAACCTGCGCCGGGGATTCGGCTGCATCATTTTTTTTATAAGGCGGCAGACAGAAACAGGGATTGACTTGTCGATAGTTCTCGGCGGTATATACTTTCCCTTTCTGATCAGGTTAAGTGTTTCAATCGACAGGCTGCCGGGATACGGTTTTGCGCCTGTCACCATTTCATACAGCATGACGCCGAGCGCATAAATATCGGCACGCTGATCAACTTTGCTGCTGTTCTCATACTGTTCCGGAGGCATATACGCGGGCGTTCCAAGCGCGATCCCTGACTGGGTAAGAGACGGTCCGCTTTCTTCCTTTTCTTTTTCGCCTGCAATTCCGAAGTCTGCAAGTTTTATTTCTGCCCGTTTTGAAATGAGTATGTTGCCGGGTTTTATGTCACGATGAATAATTCCCTTATTGTGCGCACATTTCAACGCATAGCACGCATCCTGTACGACAAGAAGCGCAAGTTCCGGCGGCAGTATAATTTCACGTACAATGAGCTTGTCGAGCGCCATACCGTCGACAAGCTCTTCCACCATGTACCGGTAGCCGCCCTCGGTAAAATAATCGAACAGATGCACGATGTACGGGCTCTGCAGGTCGAGCAGAATCTGTGCTTCCCTTTTGAACCGCTCAGCATTTGCATTATTTCCCCGGGCTGTCATTTTTTTTATAACGACATACCGCTTTAACGAGGGATGCAGCGCTTTATAGACAACACCCATACCGCCGTGCGCTATCACTTCGATAATTTTATACTTGCCGATCATCGGCGGAAAACTTTCACCCATACTTCCCCTTACCTCACCCTATATTACCGATACTATATCACTGTCGGGATTAAACACCGTACCGGGTGACACAAGCGCCACATTCTGCATCTCCGTGTTATGAAACTGAATGAACCGCCCGTCCTGCCGGAGCGCATACTTCCCCGGTACAGGTCTGTGGCCTGCCAGATATACGGAATGCTCAGCCGCGTCTTTTCCCAGCAGGTCTTCCATCACGGCCTTTACACTCCCCTGTTTTGCGCCGTCGTTTTCCGTCCACGTAAGCCCTGCAACAACTTCCGCGCTGTTCCGGGCATTAACGAGTTCAGTCCTCGTAAAACCGCGCCTCGGTTCCGCGTGAGAAATGACACAGCCGGGGAACACTGCAACAAGCGGCAGCAGGTTCTCGCAGCATGAAATTACGTGAAGCACGTCGTCGCCGTAGACCTGGTACATAAACTTCATGACCATTTCCCCTTCGTCCGCAAATTTACAGAACGGAAAATCGCCGCCGCCCCGCTTATCCATAATATTTTCGTGATTTCCCTTGAGAAAATGGAATGTTGATGAAAAACGGCATTTGCACACCATGAGAAGTTCAAGCAGCGTAAGGCCTTCTTCCATTTCTTCACGCATCGCCTTCCCGTCGTAAATACCTTCGTTGAAGTCTTTCCACGCTTCAAGCCAGCGGTCTCTTGCACGAAGCTCCGCGTGAAGTGCATCTCCCACGCACACGATGCGGACTGCTCCCATTTCCAGCGCTTCAAGCACGGACTTTCCCTCAAGGACTTTGTCCAGAAAACCTGAGGGAGGCACAAAATCAAGTATGTTGCGGAGAAAGAACACGCGCGCATGCAGGTCGGGAACGACTACAAGCGGCAGTGCAGGCAGCCTTGTAAAGTCGAGCACACCGCCGGGTTTCCCGTTCTCTGCAGGTGGACGATACGATTCATCTTCTGCTTCCAGCACGGAAGCAGTGCGGTCTGCCGTTTTAAAAAACTCGTCATGATCAGGCAGACGGGGAACGGCGCACAGCGCATGTATCTTTTCGTAAAATAAATCGCTCAAAAGCAGCCTGCTTGTTCAGGAGATAACAAGAGCCATCGTACCGATTGTAATTTTATCACCGGGATGAAGTTTTACATATTTATCGCGCGGAATCATCTGCCCGTTAAGGTACGTACCATTCGTACTGTCGTGATCTTTTAAAAAATAGGCATCACGTATTTTCTGGATGACTGCATGATGACGGCTTGCAAGTTTGTTGTCGACTACAATATCATTGTCACTTTCCCGCCCGATCGTTATCATTGTAACGAGCTGAATTCTTTTCTTGTTGAATACAAGATATGACGCAGGGTTATCTTCTGAAATCGCATCAAGGTGGCGTCCGACAGGACTGTTTGTTGCTATCGTTGGATCTTCCATAGTGCTCAGTATATACCTAAATACAAATATTTGCTATTTCTTCAGCTGTTTCTTCAGCTGTTTTTCCTTTTGGAAATCGACGGCATGACGAACGGGATCCCCTGTATGACAGGCAGATTCCGTTTTGCTATTCCGAAAAGAAGCTGCATCGTCTTTATGACGTTGTCGCGGGATTCAGCATCAAGTTTTGTAAGCGCGCTGATTATTCTGGCGGAACTGCGCAGCCAGTTACTCTCCAGTTCCGAATTAGTCCGCGCATCGGTTGCCTGCAGCACGCTGAAAAGCGTTTCGACAAATTTTGCACGTTCCTTTTCCTCCAATACCATAAACCATGTATTGAAAGTCCTGTGGAAACGTTCGCTGCCTTCGTCAAATCCCGGCAGCGACACAAAACCATTGTACGCCAGGTGCCACGAAAACGGATCGTGCTGCATAATTCCTGTCTGCTCGCTTTCAACAACGGTATACGCGCCTGCGTGAGAAAACAGCATACCGACGATTGAGAACTGCGGATAAAACGAATGCAGTTTCGGGATGACGGACTGAAACTCAGGGAGCGCAATCGCCTCGTCGCGGAAACCGGGGCCGTCGTTATTGTATATTTGTACTATCCGTTTTTTAAATTTCGGCTTTATCATCGCACCTGCATAGACTGCAAGGTTGCCGCCCTTTGAATGACCGCCGACACGGAACTGCCGGTGAATCGCATTCACAGCTTCGGTAAGGTATTCGACAGCATCAGTCTGGGCAGGAACTGTCTGAAGAACACCCATGTTAAAATCTTCCTTCCATCCGACGATTGTATCGTCAGTGCCGCGGAATGCGGTAAATGCATATTTGTCGCCTGTCAGAAACGTCAGCGCGGAAAATTGTTCTTCTCTCTGCAGATCAAGTTTTGTCCTGTAACCGCACGCTTTGATTCTGCCGAACCGTTCAGACCGGCCTGCATCGATGAGCAGCTGTACGGAAAGTTTGTTTATCATGGCACCTGTATCGGAACGGCGGGAAAAATCTTTCGACGCCTGAAATCGTTCTGCAAGTTCGGAAAGCGTGACCTGTTCCTTAAACCCTTCACCGAGCAGATCTCCCATGTCAAGATAGGAAATTTGACAAAGAATAAGTGCGTCAATGTCATTGAAAGGACAAAATGAAAGGGGAATGTCTCCGCGCCAGCCGATATAATCGATAATATTTGCCATACTTTTTTTATATCAACTATGCAGTATAAAATCAATCAGGAAAAAGACTCGACTAATTATTGAAAAAATGTAACAATAGCTTATATATTTGATTATATTAAGGGAAAGAGTGTAATCAGAAGGAGCCGATTATGGAGAATTACGATTCAATCAATTATCGTTCCGTAGAAAATGAAAAACGAAAATTTCTTTCACGTACATACGGATGGATGACTCTTGCGCTCGTTATCAGCGCAGCGAGTGCTTTTGTTACGGCATCAAGTCCGACAATGGTACGTTTCCTTTTCGGAAACAGGGCAATAGGATTCTTTGTGCTTGCAATTGCTGAAATAGCGCTCGTATGGTGGCTGTCGGCTTCCATACGTTCCATTTCCACAGGAGCCGCATCTATTGCTTTTGTCGCCTACTCAATATTGAACGGCGTAACCTTGTCCTCAATATTTATAGTTTATACGGGGACTTCGATTATGTACACGTTCCTTGCCGCGGCGGGAATGTTCGGTTCAATGAGCCTCTTCGGAATGAGAACAAAACAGAATCTCAATTCCGCAGGACGATACCTTATAATGGCTGTCTGGGGTCTTATTATTGCGTCAATCATCAATCTCCTGCTCAGATCGACAGGGCTTGACTGGGCAATTTCGCTCATCACTGTGGTTGTGTTTTCCGGCCTTACTGCGTATGACTCGCAGAGAATGCTTGCAGCTGCAGGATATGCAGACGGTTCTGAAACGTTCAAAAAGGCTTCCATCATCGGAGCCCTTGAACTGTACCTTGATTTTATAAATATTTTCCTTTCCCTGCTGAGACTTTTCGGACGAAGAAATTAGTATACTAATAATTGTTTTTTAACAGAAATAAGGTATAATAAAAGCAGTAGCCCGTAAAAAGGCTTCTGCTTTTTTTATTCAAACAGGGTTTTTCTCCCTGTTCTCCGGGACGCATAAAGGGTATAAAATCCCGGCTGCGGTACCAGTAAAAAACTCCATACTCCGCAGCATGAGGCGGTGGTGGTGAATGGCAGAATTCAGTAATGAATACATATTTACTATTTATAAAAAGTTAAAGTTCAAAATTAGAACGTAAGAGGTACTATTTATGCAGGAAAACACATTTAAATGCCCGAAACTTCCCCGTGATGTCATTTTCTGGTTTTTTGCTGTCTATGCAGCAGGCGATACAGTTTTCTGGATACCTGCATTATATAACCGCATTGTTTCTCCCCTTGAATGCATTTCAATTGTTTTTTCAATTCCATTTCTGGGATACCTTATCGTAAAATATGCAACAGCTTTTTTTATATTTACCACACTTTCCAGAAAATTTCTTTCATATGATGGTACACAAGCATCTTTTCCGACAGCGGCAAAGGCTGCAAAAACATTTCAGGCTGTTTCTGTGCCCGTTGCCTCTGTCTTTGCCTTTCTCATCACGCCGGTAATGTATACAGCTGCACAGATGAAGGGACTGAACCTTTTCGATTTTTCCGGTATGTTTTTTACCTGTTTCGGGACATCCTGTATTTTCAGTGTCTTTGCAAACGTTAATTTCCTTCAGCATTACGAGCCTTATCTTGAATGGTTCCCGCTTACCGAAAAAAACACGGGAATGCTGAACAAAGGACGCGGATTTGTCGTAAGCTTCTTTAATTCGCTCGGCATGATGATTTTAGCGGCGGGAACAATGAGCGGTTACGGGAACAAAGACGGAATGCTCATATATATCTTTGCACATGTGTTTCCGACGCTTGGTACAGGTCTTGTCTTCTGCGTCATCAATACGATGCTCCAGTTCAGCGGTTTTTCACACAGGCTGCAAAAAATCCTTACCCAGATGACAGCAATCACGCAGCATAACTACAGGATGGAAGATATGCCTGTTACAAGCCGGGATGAATACGGACTGATTGCAATTGCAGTAAACACATCAAAAAAGGAAACACACTCCCTTCTTGCAAAAATCCAGCAGACATCCAATATGTCGCATGAACTTGCCGACACGCTGAATACAGAGATTGGAACGACATCAGCTGCAATACTTGATATCTCAAAATTGATTCTGCAGAGCGTGGGCAATGTAAACAATCAGTCTGCTGACGTCGAAAAAGCACATGCTGAAATCGTACGGATACGGCAGAATCTTGAAGAACTCAATTCGAACATAGAAGTACAGACGTCTGCAGTGTCAGAGTCTTCCGCAGCTGTAGAACAAATGGTCACGAACATCCGTTCCGTAACCGGTATCCTTGACAAAAACAATGTTTCCGTCGATACGCTTTCAAAAGCTTCCGAAACAGGCCGCAGCAGAGTTGCAGAATCGGTTACGACTGCAGAACGGGTGCTGAAAGAGTCTGCAGGGCTGCTTGAGGCAAGCAGTGTCATTCAGCATATTGCGTCACAGACAAACCTCCTTGCAATGAATGCTGCAATCGAAGCGGCGCATGCGGGTGAAAGCGGCAAAGGATTTTCCGTTGTTGCTGATGAAATCAGGAAACTTGCGGAGGATTCAAATAAGCAGGGAAAGGCTATTTCCACAAGCCTCAAAGCGCTGCAAAAATCGATCAGTGCAATTTCGGAAGACACGCAGGCCGTGCAGGAAGAGTTTACATCCATATTCAACCTCACTTCACAGGTACGTGATCAGGAACAGATCATAAAGACAGCGATGGATGAGCAGTCAAGCGGCAGCGAACAGGTCCTTAAGGCTATGAAGCAGATTACCGACATTACGATAAACGTACATGACGGTTCTTCTCAGATGCTGCACAGCAGCGGAGAAGTCGTAGAGGAGATGGGTAAACTGACAGATGCGACAACGCAGCTTAACAGCGCCATGAACGACATCGCATCCGGTGCAGACCGTATAACGCGTGCTTCGGAAACTACGCAGCAGGCAAACAGCAAGAATACAGAAAATATTGCAAAACTTGGTGAAGAAGTAAGACTTTTCAAACTCTGATTGACCAGTCTTAAAGTTTTTGATATAGTATATCCCATTACGGGCTATAGCGCAGCTGGTTAGCGTACATGTCTGGGGGGCATGGGGTCCCGGATTCGAATTCCGGTAGCCCGATATTTAAGGTACCTTTATGATTTATCATAGAGGTATCTTTTTTTATGCATATTTTACACTGTGTGAACAATATGGTATTATGAAGGAATGAATTACGGATTTTTCCGCGGAGCGGCAGTCAGTCCCGAACTGACTGTAGCCGACTGCAAAACAAATGCTGACCATATTATAGAAGCAGTGCTTGAAGCCCGTTCAAACGGCGCCTCTCTCATTGTATTTCCGGAACTGTGCGTTACCGGGTATACCTGCGGAGATCTGTTCCTTCAGCGGCCCCTCCAGGAAGCGGCTGTACATGAAACAGAGCGGATTGCAAGGGAAACCGCAGCACATCACATACTCATAGCAGCGGGGCTGCCTGTTGCTCTCGGTGATGCGCTTTATAACTGCGCAGCCCTTATTTACTGCGGACATATCCTTGCTCTGGTACCAAAATCGTACATCCCGAACTACGGAGAATTCTACGAGCGGCGTCAGTTCGCTCCTGCAAAACGCACCGGTGAAATAGTTTCTGTGCATCTTTCCGATACATTCCCGGACGTTCCCTTTGGTACGGACATCCTGATCTGCGATAAAGACGACCCGGATTTTATTCTTGCGGCGGAAATCTGTGAAGATGTCTGGGTGCCACTTCCGCCCTCCACCCGCCATACGCTTGCAGGTGCGACAATCGTTGCAAACCTTTCTGCAAGCAATGAAATTGTCGGAAAGGCCGCATACCGCAGGCTGCTCATTAAAGGCCATTCAGCGCATACTGTAAGCGCGTATATCTACGCAAATGCCGGCCATGGCGAGTCGACGCAGGATTTAGTATTTGCTTCCCACAACATTCTTGCAGAAAACGGTACGGTGCTTGCGGAATCGGAACTTTTCTCAGGTAAACCAGTCTACGCTGATTTTGATCTTGAACGGATAGCACAGGAACGGCGGCGAACGACTTCATACGCCCAGAGCACCGATGATTTTGTTTCAAAAGAATCATACAGGCGGATTTATATTGATGTCTGCAGACACGCCAAAAAGCTTCATAAATATATGCCGTTCCGCCGCTCCATCGATGCGCATCCTTTCGTTCCCTCTGATACGGCAGAACGGACGCAGCGCTGCCATGAAGTCATTGCAATGCAGTCAGAAGGACTTGCAAAGAGGCTCCGGCACATAAACGCAAAAAACGCCGTTATAGGGCTTTCGGGCGGACTTGATTCTACGCTTGCGCTGCTTGTCACCTGCAGGGCGTTTGATTTGTGCGGCATACCACGCAAAGGCATTCAGGCCGTAACAATGCCGTGTTTCGGCACGACTGACCGCACGTACAACAACGCATGCACGCTTGCCCGGGAAGCAAATGTCACGCTCTCTGAAATCAAAATAGAGGATGCCGTCCGTACACATTTCCGCGATATAGGCCACGACAGCGGTACTCACGACATTACATACGAAAACAGCCAGGCACGCGAACGTACGCAGGTTCTTATGGACATTGCGAACAAACTGAACGGAATTGTCATAGGAACGGGAGACCTTTCCGAACTTGCACTCGGATGGTGTACGTATAACGGCGACCACATGTCGATGTACGGTGTCAATAGTTCCATTCCCAAAACCCTGGTACGGTACCTTGTAGGGTGGTTTGCAGATGATACTGACAATGCAGAACTTTCGGACGTTCTCCGGGATATTCTTGCGACTCCTGTAAGCCCCGAACTGCTTCCGCCTGAAAACGGGACTATTTCGCAAAAGACGGAAGATATTGTCGGCCCGTACGAACTTCACGACTTCTTCCTCTACTATTTACTGCGCTTCGGATTTTCTCCTTCGAAAATTCTGTTTCTTGCAGACAACACGACGCTGCCGTATACGCACGAATTCAAGCTGCGCTGGCTTCGTACGTTCTACAAACGTTTCTTTGCCCAGCAGTTCAAGCGTTCCTGCATGCCGGACGGTGCTAAAGTCGGCTCCGTAAACCTTTCGCCCCGTGGTGACTGGCGTATGCCGAGCGATGCAAGTGCCACCGTTTGGCTCAATGAAATAGATACGATAAAATAGCTATGCTGAGTTACCGCCACATATTCCACGCAGGAAATCATGCTGATATATTCAAGCATACAACGCTTATAATGCTGCTTGAACATTTGAATGAAAAGGACAAGCCGTATACAGTCATTGATACGCATGCCGGTGCCGGACGTTACGATTTAAATGATGAACGTGCACAAAAAACGGGGGAAGCGGAAAAAGGTATAAAAAAAATGCTTGGCGCCCCGGCTTTACTCCGGATAAAAAATGCGGTGCCTGAAATCTCCACATATACGGATTTCGTAAACAGCTGTCTTTCCCAGGGGTTTTATCCCGGCTCTCCCGAAATAGAACGCCGCTTTATGCGCGATAAAGACTGCCTTATACTGTGCGAACTGCATAATACGGAAATCGACATACTGAAAGAGAATATGTGCAGTAAAAACAGCAGGCAGGATTTTGATACTCCCCACGTACAGATTCATCACCGCAGCGGATACGAAGCGCTGCACGCACTCACGCCTCCCCCCATAAAAAGAGGGCTCGTTTTCACCGACCCAAGTTATGAGGATGCGGCAGAGTATGTCCAGACGGCTGAATCATTTGCAGAAGTGCATGACAGATGGCCGGCTGCTATTCTTGTGCTCTGGTATCCGCTTATTGCCCACCGCAAAATCGAATGCAGCACAATGAAGCAAAAAATAACAGCTTCGGTAAAAAGCCTGTCCGCCGCATGTGATATTCTCGACGCACAGCTGCTGGTTAATACGGAAGATTCCCACACAGAAACACCGCTTGAAAAAGCGGCAGCAAGCAGTACACCCCGCCTGTACGGCAGCGGAATGTTCATTGTCAATCCGCCGTGGAAGCTCGATGAAAAATTAAAATCCGTGCTGCCCTGCCTTGCGGAGACGCTCGGTACCGACAATCACGGCAGCTGTTCGATAAAAATGCTGTAGGCAAAAAAATGTCCGCCACGGAAGGGCGGACATAAAAAAGCGGAACTGGTACAGAAACGTTTTTCTCATACCTTTTCCGCAGTATAACATCAGAACCAGAAGCGGACTCCGGAGTTGAACGGGAAATAAAACGGAACCCTGACTACGCCGTTCTGCGTGCCGTCTTCGCCGAACGCCAATTCCAGCTCAGGCTGAATTGCGCCCTGCGCATACAGCTCAAGGAATCCGTCGAGGAAAAACCAGTTCATACCGACAACGGCACGGGGGCCTGCTTTGAGATAGAAATTCTTCCCGTTGGCAGTGATTGAAGTACTTACAGCACCTCCGAATCCCCAGTACCATTTCCATATACCGTTGATAGTCGGGTTCATCACCCAGTAATCTCCGGTAAGCGTCGTATTAAAAAGCGTCGTATTAACGTCTCCTGACGACGAATCTCCCTTATACGAATAATATGAGCCGTCGGTGGAAAGTGCCCAATAGACAGGTACTGAATCAAATTTTGCAGAACATGCAAAACCCCATGCCGCCGTATTATCTGTATACCCCGGCGTAAAACCGGGATTAAAGTTCATCTGAGGTCCGATACCTGTTGCAAATATGCCGGCAGATGCGGAAAGAATAAAAGCCGCAGCAAAAGTCACTATTTTTTTTCTCATAAACATTACCCCTGTAAAATAAAAACATTCTGCAGAATAGTATAATAAGTTCCGCAGAATGTCCATAGTTGCTGTCATTCAGCACTGAATGCAAGATTCTCGTCACCTGCAGCGGCAGTTACTTTTATTGTACATCCGTCAGAAAACTTTCCTTCAAGCAGTTCCCTTGCAAGAGGATTTTCCACATACGTCTGGATAGCCCGCTTTACAGGCCGGGCACCGAATGCAGGGTCATAACCTCTTTCAGCAAGAAAATCAACTGCATCATCGTCAAAAACTATTCTTATGCGGTGATCATCAAGACGATGCGATACGCGTTCAAGCTGATTCCTGACGATATCGGCAATACAACTCTTGCCAAGCCTTGAGAACATGACGATTTCATCTATGCGGTTAAGAAATTCAGGACGGAATGTGGCCTTAAGCAGTGCACTCACCTTTATCTTTGCATCGTTCATTTTCTCTGGTGTGTCCGAATCGAGTATGACATCGCTGCCGAGGTTGCTCGTCATAATGATGATTGTGTTCTTAAAGTCCACAACCCTTCCCTGCCCGTCCGTCAGCCGTCCGTCGTCAAGAACCTGGAGCAGTACATTGAATACATCGGGATGAGCTTTCTCTATCTCGTCAAAAAGCACAACACTGTACGGCCTTCTGCGTACCGCCTCAGTAAGCTGTCCGCCTTCGTCATAGCCGACATATCCCGGAGGCGCTCCGATAAGCCGCGAAACGCTGAATTTTTCCATGTATTCGCTCATATCGATGCGCGCAAGCGACTTTTCGTCATTGAACAGAAAGTCTGCAAGCGTCTTTGCAAGCTCTGTTTTTCCCACACCTGTAGGGCCTATAAAAAGGAAGCTGCCAAGCGGTCTGTTCGGATCGCTAAGTCCCGAACGGTTGCGCCTGATCGCATCTGAAACGACCTGCACAGCCTCTTCCTGTCCGACGACACGCCGGTGCAGGACGCTTTCCAGCTGCAGATACTTCTGCTTTTCGCTTGAAAGCATTTTTGCGACGGGAATGCCGGTCCATTCACTGACAACGCGGGCTATATCTTCCTCCGTAACTTCCTGCCGCAGCAGCGATTCTCTCTCAGGATTTCCATTTTTTGCTTTATCAGTTTCTACTGCAGCCTCAAGTTCTTTCTGCAGGGAGGGAATGATGCTGTATTTAAGTTCGGCAGCCTTTGCAAGGTTACCTTCCCGTGTATACTTTTCTTCGTTAAAACGAGCCTGTTCCAGTTTTTCCTTTATGTCACGGCTCTTATTGATATTAGCCTTTTCGTTCTGCCACTCAAGTTTCATCGCATCGCGTTTCGCAGTAAGCTCTGAAAGCTCCTTTTCAAGCTTTGCAAGCCGCTCCTTCGATGCTGCGTCATCTTCCTTGGACAGCGACTGCTTTTCTATCGAAAGCTGCATGATTTTACGTTCAGCCTGATCGAGTTCCGTCGGCTGGCTTTCTATTTCCATTTTAAGGCGGCTCATCGCTTCGTCGACAAGGTCGATTGCTTTATCGGGCATGAAGCGGTTTGTGATATACCTGTTGCTCAGAACGGCAGCAGCCACAAGCGCATCATCGTTAATACGCACGCCGTGATGAATCTCGTATTTCTCGCGCAGACCGCGGAGAATGGCGATTGTATCTTCAACTGTCGGTTCCTTGCAGTACACCTGCTGGAAACGGCGTTCAAGGGCAGCGTCTTTTTCTATATACTTGCGGTATTCGTCAAGCGTCGTAGCTCCTATTGCACGAAGCTCACCGCGTGCAAGAGCCGGTTTTAACAGGTTGGAAGCATCCATAGATCCTTCCGACGCACCAGCTCCCACAATCGTATGAAGTTCATCGATAAAAAGTATTATCTGCCCTTCTGATTTCTGTACTTCCGTAATGACGGCCTTGAGCCGCTCCTCAAATTCGCCGCGGAATTTTGCACCGGCTACAAGAGAACCAAGATCAAGGGCAAGCAGCCGTTTGTTTTTGAGGCTTTCGGGAACGTCGCCCGACGCGATACGGCGTGCGAGACCTTCAACTATTGCGGTCTTACCGACACCCGGCTCTCCGATAAGTACCGGATTATTTTTTGTCCTGCGGCAGAGTACCTGCATGACACGGCGTATTTCCTCATCGCGCCCGATTACAGGATCGATTTTGTCCTGACGGGCAAGCGCCGTTAAATCCCTGCAGAATTTTTCGAGAGACCTCATAGAAGATTCCGGGTCCTGCGAGTTCACCTGCTGATTCCCCCGTACCGCTTTAAGTGCATCAAGAAGCGCATTATGGCTGATTCCGCTTTTGCGGAGCATATCGCCGACACGGCTTGAGGACAGGGACATGGCAAGCAGAATATGTTCTGTTGAAAGGTACTGATCGTGCAGATCTGCCATTTCCTTTTCCGCTTTTGCAATGACTTTCTGGGCTTCCCCCGAAAGCGTCATCTGTACGTTCCCGCTTACAGAAGGATATGTTGCAAGAAGTTGTTCATTTTCCTGGATCAGATGCTGTACCTGCACGCCGATACGTTCTACGAGCGGCGGTACAATGCCGTCCTTCTGTTTAAGAAGAGCATCAAGAATATGTTCGAGACCAATTTCACTGTGGTCTTTCTGCTGTGCGAGAGCGCTCGCCTGCTGCAGAGCGTCCTGCGTTTTTAGTGTAAACTGTTCATAATCCATACTTTGAAAATACTAATGAATTACGGATAAATCAATTTTTTTGAACTCATTCTTCGGGCAGTTCGAACTGTCCGTATTCGCAGAGTGCGTTTGCGACATGCGCATCTTCAATAAGCTCAAGATTCTTTCCGACATGACGATACAGTCTTATTTCGCCTGTTCCGGTTCCGCCGGCAAGCTGTTTCATCACTTTCCGCCTTCCTTCAGGGAGCTCTATATTTCTCACGAACAGTTCTTTCACAAGGCACATGATATCGATATCGACCACCCATTTTTTCGTATCGACACTTACAGACCAGTGAAGCCGCTCCCCTTCTTCATCCATCGGCATCCGGGTACACTCCCAGACAGGGGTAATTGTATGCCTGCCGTTCTTTGCTTTTATCAGAACACTGTTGTCCTCAAGCACAACAGAAAGAGCCAGACGATCCTCATACAGCCCCTGTACGGAAAAACAGGAATTGAACAGCATTTTGCCGCTTATAAGGCTTGTCAGCGCAGAGGAAGAAAGATGAATCCAGGGAAGAGGCAGCGAGTGGCCTGCATGAAAATCTATATAGCCGCATGAAGTTTTCGGAATGATGTGATATTCGCGGCCGTCGAATGTCAGGCTGCCTGAAAAATCGGTACGGGCGCCGTTGGAAACCCATAGGTCGGTCTTTTTTTCATATCCAGGAGGAAATGAATATTTTATTTCATAACGGATATCCCAGCTTATACAGCCGGAATCGCAAAGATATTCGGGATGTTCCCGTATTTCCAATGATGTACGTGATATTTCGCCGCGGATATGATCGTCGGTAAAAATGCATTTTCCGGCTTCTATTTCAGACAGCCTGAAACCGCCGGAAATAGTTTTTACCGCATGATAGCTGCACAACTGTTTGGCATGCAGTCCGAACGAGCCGGCACGGACTGCAACATAGGAAGGTGTAACAAGCGATTCACACCGAAGGTCATGGGCTGCTTTTGTACCGGCAAGAGCATACTGCAGATCATCTTCTGAAACTTTTGACCGTGATTTAAAGCCTAAAACGACTTCATCAGGCGAAAGGTACGGATTGACCATCTCCAGTTCGACAAAAAACATCCGCTCCGCGCCGGAGTCTGCTTCCAATCCCTTGAATATAAAACGGCGCCACACAGCACCGTTTCTCTTCAATGCGTTATTAGGTCGAAATTTTCCACAGTTGTCAATTTTTTTTGAAGTAGCCATTACAAAAAATCCCCTCTATCACTTTATTGTCGGCATACAAATCAGATTCTTCATATAAAAATAAAATTTGATTCCCTGCCGTCAGAGGGGATATATTATTTTAGTATTTTATTTATGCTGTCATCAAGCTCTTTTTGTTCCTTCGGGAAGTTAGCATCAAGATACTCAAAACATTCCACAGCAGCACGCTGAGCATGTTCATACCAGATGCTGTACAGCTCTGATTTTATATCATCTCCCGGATAAGGAGCACCTTGCACGTCAGAAACGAGATCTCTCAACATTTTTATGCACTCTTTTGTTTTCCTATCAACCATAAGACACCTCTTCTTTATTTATTATAATGGTAAATTGACAATAACACCAGTATTTTTTTCAGATTTACCACAAATCACAGAGGTGTACCTGCCCGCCCGTATATCTTTTACGCGTTCTGCAGCTATCCGTATCTTCTCCGCATTCACAGCCAGAAGCGACTGAAGCTCCATGTCCTTATCTTCCTGTGTCACGGCATTCAGTTTGCGGTAAAAACCGACATAGCCGCGCGCGGAGGGCGAAAGCGGCTGGACGCTTTCCCCATAACAGCCGGTTACAGCCCTGGCCACATCCATGCTGCTCAGGTTTGCCGAACGGGCTGCATCAATGCAGTCCGAGAACACATCGAGCGATTTTACAGGAGTCGGATCCCGATACGTCGTAAGCGAAAAAATTCCGGTTCTGACGTCTATGTCGGCACTTGCACCGTATGCACCGCCGATTGTCCGTATTTTCTCCCAAAGCACGTTTGTGCGCATCCAGTGACAGAGGACATCAAGTGCCGCATATTCTTCAAAACCTATCGTTCCAAAGGAAACTGCTTCTGAAGAAAAGCCGACCTGAGATGACAGTACGCATGTTTCCGAACGCGACAGTGACTCTTCACCGGGCAGTTTTGTAAGCGCATAATACTCGTCGTCGCTTCTGACAGGCGCCGGAGAGAGACTATGCAGACCCGCTTTCGACGCAAAGCCGGGAATCAGAGGAAGGACGGCAGTAAGCGACTCACTGTCGGAAGTGATATGGACGACAGCGCCTGCGGAACGGATTTCGGAAAGGATGCGGGAAAAACGGGTGCTGAGCATTCCGGCATCTTCACCGCAGAGTCTTTCCAGCGTAAACAACTGGCTCAATCCCCGCCAGATTTCCTCTACAGCTTTTGTCCGGTTAATACGGCACGAAGCGCGGCTTAACGCATATCGGGAACCCGCAGGAAGCACCGACGACCGCATTCCGTCGAGTATTTCGTTCATAAGCGTCTTTATACGCTCAGAATCCGAAAAATCCATGCCCGACAAAGCGTCAGCAAAAAGTTCAAGCGCAGTCTTCGCTTTTTCAACGGGCAGTTTCATCCCGAAATTAATCATGTCGCGCCCGACGTACTGTTTATCTTTTACTGCAGCCGCAGCCTTCCTGCCGTATTCGCTGCTGCACAATTTTGAAACGACGGCATGTGCGGCCATGTCTCCGCAGCATAATGCAGATTCCGCAGAACAGTCAGCCCAGTTTTTTCCGTTCCAGCCGGTGTTCAATGCACAGGACGTAAAGGCCGTAAGATACGGATATTCGGAAACAGGCAGGACATCGGTCGGAAAACAGACATCAATGTACACAATGCCGTCTGTCGGTTCCTCATTGATAAACAAAGGAACGTCGCTCCCGTCAGCCCCGCTGCACGACGTCACTTTCGTTTCTATGGGATCGATATGCGGATTCAAATCAGACAGGCTGATATGAGGGATGCACGCTGTCTCTTTTTCCGTTTCCTTATGCTGCTGATATTCGTGCAGAGAATCCATACCATTCTTTATTTCCGCAGCATCGGTTTCAGCCGTAAGCAGTTTAATGATTTCGGCTTCTTTTTTCTCACGCCCTTTCAAATATGATTTCTCAGGAGATACGACGACAAAAGAGCATTCTTTATTGTCGAGCAGTATGCGGCGGATAAGTTTTTCCACATAACGGGAATCTTCCGCAAGCTGTTTTTTGACTTTTTCAAATGCCGTGCGGTACGACAATGTCGAGGCCGGTTCTGCCCCGTAATTCCAGCCGTTCAGCACCCTGTCCATGAGCACAAGCGAAAACGGTTCGCCGTGCACGCGGACTACTTCCCGGTTTGCAAAATCGACGGAAAGGACGGCAGCATCGATGTCGTTCTGTGCAATTCCGCGGCTGCATAAATCATTCAGCGTAGCAAGCAGCAACTCCCTGACTTTGGGAGCATTTGCCTTTTTTACCCCGCTTAAACCGAAATACACCATTTCTGTCGAAACTTCCGCACCGCCACCCGAAATGAGCCGGTCGCCCAGATGAGAGTCAGTCAGCGCCTTTGAAACGGGAGAACTATCGTTTCCTGCAAGTACCTGCATGAGGAAGATAAGTTCCATCGTATTGTCGATATTTGACGACTGGCCGTAACGCCAGTTCATCGTAACGCTTGACTGCTTTGCACCCGATGCCGGGCCTGCAGCAGTGACAACGCGCGGCTCTGTCATCGGCTCGGGCGTTTCCAGCTTCAGAAACGACTCGTTTACAGCCGGATACCTTCCTGTCTCCGCCGGTTCCGGATATTTTTTCTCAAGGCGGTCAAGCATATTCTCCTGAATAAAATCGAGCTGCGTTTCCGTTGGGATGTTTCCGTACAAAAAAAGCAGACAGTTCCCGGGACTGTAATACGTGTGATGAAAAGCTTTGAACTGTTCGTATGTGAACGACGGGATGACAAGCGGATCCCCGCCTGAGTCATTCATATAGCAAGTGCCGTGCAGAAGGCTCCTGAACTGTTCGTCGAAAGCAATTGAATTGAATGACGAATAATTGCCTTTCATCTCGTTGTACACAACTCCCTGAATCGAATATTTCCCGTCACTTCCTACTTCAAGACGATGGCCTTCCTGATTAAACGTTTCTTCCTTCAGCAGCGGAAAAAACACCGCATCCCCGTAAACATCCATAAGGTGGAAATAATCGGTTTTATTCATGGAGCTCGCAGGATAGACAGTTTTGTCAGGATAGGTAATGGCATTCAGAAATGTATACACGCTCTGGTTCATAAGATTCACGAACGGTTCTTTGAGCGGAAATTTTTCAGAGCCGCATAATACGGAATGTTCAAGTACGTGCGGCGCACCCGTAGAATCTGCTGCAGGCGTACGAAACGCAAATGCAAACATATTTTCTTCATCTTTATTGAGAAGATGGAATATTTCAAGACCGGTCTTTCTGTGCCGTATATAAAAACCTTTTGATTCACAATCTGGAACGTCAGTAACGGAAATAAGATCAAAACCTTTGTAGAATTGCTGCAATTTTAAGCTCCTAAAAAAATCAGGCAGAGTCTGTACGTCGTGTACAATCACTGTTTACTATTCGCTCTATTTAATATAGTCATTTTCATCACGTCCGGAAATTTTAAATTTTCCCTGTTCGTACGCAGAACGAAGCGTACCAAGAAATTTATTCGTCACTTCATCGCAGTCGCGGCGAAGCATCGGTTTATGAAGCTGCTCCTCTTCAAGGATTGCGTCACCGCGGCCTGTCGAAACGTTGCGGAGAATTTTGCTGCGGAATAAATCGGTTTTTCCGGCAATAAGATATGCAGCATCCCTGTCACTCATTGTCCGCAGGTATTCCTGAAGATAGCGGTCGTCGGCTTTTTCGACGTCTTCAATGGTAAAGAGACGGCTCCTCAAGTCCTGGCTGAGCTCTGGGTCTTCATCGGAAAGTGTTTCCAGTATGCCGTCTTCCGAAGCAGGAGACATGAGTTTGAGAATTTCCGCAAGCGCACTGCGGCCGTCTACAGTCACGGCCTTTTCGGTCGTCATCGACAGCGCCTTTTCGTGCATTCCCTGATCAACGCGACGGAGCACTTCGGGGGAGACCGGCTGCATTTTTGCAAGACGCTGGATTACGGAACGTTTTGCATCGTTGTCCATCTGGTCTATTACTGCGGCAGCTTTTTTTGGTGCAATACGGGAGAGTACAAGCGCCTGTATTGCCGCCGATTCGTCTTTGAGCAGAAGAAAGACGCGTTCATTGTCCGCATCGTTTAAATACTCAAAAGGTCTGCCTTCAGGATAGGGAACTGCGTTATCAAGAATCTGTTGTGCCTTTCTGCTGCCGTACGCTTTTTCAAGCATTTCGCGTGCAGTACCGACACCGCCCGAGTCGCGGGCCTGCTGCATAAGACCCTGAAATTCGGAAAGTATGGAAGTCGCTTCGTCGGGACTGACGTTGCGGATAGACGCTATTTCAGGAATAATTTTTTCTGTCTGCTCTTCAGTAAGATGCTGCATGACTTTTGCAGCTTCGTCCACACCTATGAGCAGCAGAAATTTTGCGACACGGCGGTAAACACTTTCCTTTCCGCCGGAATCCTCTTCGGTCGGAACCTTCAGAAGACCGCCCTCTTTGAGTACGTCAGTCACTTCAGTTAAATCATCCCGTTTTTTATCAGGCGCTGCGTTAAGCTGCCGCGAAAGTTTTTTACTGTGTTTGAATATTTCGTCAACCTCGCGGTTGACGCCGGCAAAATTTTTCTCCTGTCCCTGGGGAATAAAAGATTTTTTTGGGGATTGCTCCGGCTGAGTGTCGCCGGTTCTGGCACCGTTTTTATATGCATTGGCGCGAATGTCATTCAGATTCATACATTACATAATATAGCTAAAACGGTGCCGTTTCAATCATTCAATTTTATCCGAAATACGCCTGATGAAGAATCTGTACGGTGCGGTCAGCTTCGTCGTCGTCGACAATCATGCTGATGTTTACTTTGCTTGCTCCCTGACTTATCATCTGCACGTTGATTCCTTCGTCGGCCAGCGCATCGAACCCGGTGGAAAGGATTGCAGACGAGTGTGAGGCGTCGCAGATAATCGTTACGATTGCCTTCCCCGACCGCGTATGCACTTCCGCCACTCTGCCTAAATCTTCGACAAGCCCCGTCAAATCGGTTTTGCAGTTCACCGTGAGCGATACGGAAACTTCACTCGTCGCAATCACGTCTATGCTGATGTTCCACTTGAGAAACTGGTTAAAGATATGCGCAAGAAAGCCCGCCGCACCCAGCATACGAGTGGATACGATATCTATAAGCGTTACATGCTTTATGTCGGTAATTGCACAGACCGGCGGAACTTTTCCGGTATGTTTTTCAACAATAATGGAGCCCGGGCTCTGGATATTGTATGAATTCTTTACGCGGACAGGCGTTCCCGTCCGCCTGCACGGAAGCATTGAACGGGGATGAAGCACCTGCGCCCCGAACATTGCAAGTTCCTGAGCTTCTTCGTACGTTACCTCGGGGACAGGTCGCGCATCCCTGCAGATACGCGGGTCGGTCGTCATAATGCCGTCGACATCTTTCCATGTCTGTATTTCTTCTGCTTTCATTGCAGCGCCGATCATAGTTGCGGAAAGGTCGCTGCCGCCGCGCCCCAGCGTGGTTATGCTGCCGTTCTTATCTTTCGCGATGAAACCTGTCACGACTGGTATTGCGCTGCTTACACCGTCGCGGTACGGACCAAGGTGCGCTGGAATCGTATCCCACACCTCGTCGAGCAGTTCCGCGGACATGAAGTTACTGTCGCTTATCATGCCGATATCCCATGCATCGTAATACTGAGCGGCTGTTCCCTCTTTCTGCAGAAAGGCTGCCATCATGCGCACGGACATCCGCTCGCCGAACGAGACAAGATAATCACGGGTATGCTTTGTCAGTTCCTTTATCATGGAAATGCCAGTCAGCAGCTGTGTAAGTTCCGTCAGCAGCTCTTCTACTGCAGAGGCATCTACGCCGAGCTCACGGGCTGTATTGCGGTGAAGTTCGGCAACACTGTCGATATTCACTTTTCCCTTCACAGCCTCGTCAGCCGCTTCAAGCAGATGATCTGTCGTATCGCCCATGGCAGAAAGCACGACAACCGGACGTTTATTCTGATATGCTTTTACAATAGAAGCTACGTGGCGGATACGGTCTGCATCAGCAACAGACGAGCCGCCGAATTTCATCACTATCATGCAACAAACATACCAATTAATGCATATTTATGCAAGAATCAGCAACATATTCAGGCCTCATTCATAAAATTTTTCAGTACATTCATACCTGGATAAAATTAACATTCTGCGTCGGGATGTCGATATCAGCAGCCTTTACCGTCATATTTTCATTAAGTTCAGGCATTTTCCGGGGAACGATGTACGTCTGCATGTTGAGCGAAGGAATGTACATCTGGGCCTGCTTCTCCCTTTTGTCAATGCAAACCGCTTCTCCTGTCCATTCCGGATGCTGCAGCAGATACACAAGTTTCCAGTGCGTCTCGCTGTACCGTGAAGCTTTTTTCGCTGCTACAGAGGCGGCGTCGCCCTCGCTGATCCGCTCAAGCATGGCGTCCTTGTCTATGAGAGGTCGTCCGTCCATATATGCGCGCAGCTGCTCATGGGCAACGAGGTCGCTGTACCTGCGGAGCGGGCTTGTAACCTGGCTGTACATTGCCACGCCGATTGCCGCATGAGGTGCAGGCGTGATGCCGACACTTCGTTTGTGCATACAGCGGAGCATACGGAATTCTCCGGCAAGGCCGCTGGGAAGGCCGTTCGGAATTTCGGGCGGTTCCTGACTCACATAGGGAAACGGAATATGATTTTTAAACGCATACCGCGCAGCACCCTCGCCTGCGAGCAGCATCATTTCGCATACCATGTCGGCCGCATCATAATGAACTTCCGGTTCAATATGCACCTGCTTCGTCTCCGGATCCACCGTTATATGTACTTCCGGCAGATTTATCGATTTCGCACCGGCCTTTGTCCTGCGTTCAAAGTTTCTTTTTGCAATATCAAACAAAGGCTTCAGATCCTGAGTATCTTTCAGTTCCGTCGCCTTTTCATACGTAAGCCGTTTTACATCGACAACCGTTTTGAAAACAGCACAGTCGTCGACAGCTCCGTTTTCATCAAACTGTATTCTGAATGAGAGCGCCCTGCTTATTTCATTGAGCCCAAGTGCATAATCGGCAAGAGCGGTTTCCGCAAGCATGCGGCTTGTACCTTCGGGGAGATATAACGTCGTCCCCCGCTCCCGTGCGGTCTTATCAATGGAGCTGTCGGGCATAACTGCTGCGGCTGGGTCCGCAATATGAACCCACAGGTATGTACCGTCCCACGCAACGGCGTCGTCAGGGTCTGCAGACCATGCATTATCTATTGCATATGCAGTCCCTTCTATTTTAAGGCGTTCCTCTTCAGGAGGAGCCTCCAGCCCTTCTGTTGCGGAAACCATCGTAAGGCCGTACCGCAGCGGATACGGGTTGCGCATTATTGTCCATATTCCTGTATCAAGAAGGAGTTTGTGGGCCTTTTCCGGAGTCTGAGCAATACCTGCATCAGCCATCACTTTCGATTTGTCTGTTTTTCCCAGAGCGACTGCTTCCACTTCAACCATAAATTTTGCGTCGTCAGGCAGATTGAGTTTTTTCTGCTTCAGGCGCTGTATAAAGGCATCCCGAATCTCACCAGCGTGTTCCTTTTCATCAGCCTTTTGTTTCAGCGCCGTAATTTCTTCTTCTGAACGGGGAATAAACGCCAGTACGCCTGATTTCAGGGCTGTATCGTCGCACACAAATTCCATACAGGAAGAAAGAGCCTTATACAAGGCAAAACTTTCTTCTGCCTTGAATGAACCGCGCATAAGCTCTGCAATATCACGAAGTCCTATTGATGCTGACGCAGTACTTTCGTCAGACAGCAGCAACTCGTAGATTTCTGCTATCTGCTTAAAAATGAGGTCATCAGAAAATGAAAGCAGTGTATCAATCTGACTGACTGGACCTGAATGGAGTAAAACTATATCCTTATCCCGGACTTTTTGAGAACCATACTGGGCTTTTTTCCCTGACGCAGTTGCCGGAGCTGAACAATACTGGATAACATATTTATCACCATCGATATCTGTTACAACAGCACATTGATTTTTATACAGGACAGCGGAATTCTTTTGAATCATACGGTTACTATACAGGAAAAGAAACTATTAGTAAATTATTGCCTCTTTTCCGCTTATGTGTGGAAAGTAATGCATACCCCGCCAGACCTTAATCACGTTACTGCAGGGAAGACGGATTATCCACATCTTCGGGCAATTGCACAGACATATCCGTTTCTTCCATTATTTTGTGCTGTTTTCCCTTCACAGCAATTGCAACAATCCGGGCTGTTGATGAAGCAATTGCGATGCCGAGGGCGATTGCAACTGCTGTAGCAAGCGCACCATACCCTGCCGAAAGCGCCTCTGAAAATTCTCCGCGGACGACGCCGCGCATCATAAAAAAAATACCGCCGCCGGGAACAAGCGGAGTTATGCCGGGAATCAGATATACAGTCGCAGGTCGATGCAGTACTATTGCAAGAATTTCGGCAAATACGGCAACAGAAAATGCCCCTGCAAAATAACCGATAGACTCTGCGCCGCCACTGGACTTAAAGGCCAGATACACAATCCAGCCGATAGAACCAAGGACAGCGCTGAGGACTATATCTCTTTTTTCCGCATTAAAGAAAACAGCAAAACATGCTGATGCACCGAAACTCCAGAGCCACGCTTCAAATATCTGAACCAGCGTCATAAAATCCCCCGTATAGCACCTGTAAGAAGAACACCTGCTGCGCTTCCGACCGAAAGCCCGAGAGCCGTCATAAGTACATCCATAAGCCTTGAAGAGCCGGCCATAAAATCGCCGGCAATAATGTCACGTATGGAGTTTACAAGTGCAATCCCCGGTACAACCTGCATTAACGCGCCTGTCATTATGACTGACGTATTAACAGGAAGCGCAGTAAGCCCGATGCAGTCGGCCAATATCGAAATAACACTTCCTGATAACAGCGAAATAAAAAAGCTGTTAAGCGTACTTTTATCAAGCAACAGGAGAATTATCCTGAGAATACATCCGATTCCTAAAGAAAACAAAGCGTCGGGAAAGGACCCGCCGAAAAGAAGCGTAAAGAAAAATGAATTAAACGCAGCTGCCGTAACAACAACCGCATCAGGATAATCAGGTGTATTGTTAATACGTACTATGCGGTGTTCTATCAGGCTCGGATCGGAGATGCGCCCGCGCCGTTCAAGCGCACGTGATAAATTATTGATCATAACAAGTTTCCGGAGATTAATCCCCCTCCGGTAAATCCGTCTGAAATATGAATGATGCTTTCCCTCATCGTCACGAAAGGATACCATGACGACTGTCGGCGTAACAAAAGAAGACGGTGTTTTTGCGCCGAGAGACTGCGCCGTGTGTACGACGGTATCTTCCGAACGGTATGTCTCTCCGCCGTTTTCCAGAACGAGCGCTCCGGCATCAACTGTTATCTGCTGTATGTCATCAGAACTGATTTGAGTCATAAGACTATTCTATCATGATACATGCGGATATGCATCAGTTTTTAACAAAACAGGTTTCAGGTGCTTGACACAAAAAGTGAAATCTTATATAGTTAGCAACATCACGGGGGCGTAGCGAAGTTGGTTATCGCGCTGGCCTGTCACGCCGGAGATCACGGGTTCGAGCCCCGTCGCTCCCGTATGCAACCCATTCGCAGGAATGGGTATTTTTTTCACAACGTATGTTTTTCTTAAAACACTCGTATCGGGCAATAGCGCAGCTGGTAGCGCGCTTGGTTCGGGACCAAGAGGTCCGCGGTTCAAATCCGCGTCGCCCGACTTCTGCTGTCTGCAATGCAGACAGGTACAAAAGCTGTAGTTCCTTCCGGGTTCAGGATGTCATTAAAATGTCGTCTGTTCAAAAATCCGGAGGGACTCACAGTTGAAGTATCACATCTAAGAAAAATAATCAAAACAAAAGTAAAAACTGCTCACCGCTGGTATTATTCGTATATACATCCGATTTCGAATAAGAAAATTCAACGGGTATCTGACGGTGTCAAAAACCAGGCAGAAGCTTATGCGTTTATTTCAAAACTACCAGCAATAACTACAGAACGAACTACTATTGCGGATATTGCAAAGGATATGTTCATTCCCTGCAGCGATCATGTAAAACGACTTGAAATGCTTGGAAAGAAAATTTCCCAGGAAACATTACTGCAGCAGCGTCATTACATAGAACTTATTATACAAAAATTCGGGAGCACTCCTATTGAAGATCTGCAAGTAAGGGACGTTACGAATTAGCTTATGACTATCAACGATAAATCAGGGAGCTGGAAAAATTGTTACATTCAGGCGCTGGGGCAGATTTTCGATGAAGTACCGTGGCATACTAATAAAATAATTCTGAAACCCCATTTTCCCCGCTTTGTGCGCAACTCAAAAAAAGCAGACATTTTCACAACTGAAGAATTAAATCTATTATTTATCCCTTCCCTTTGGTGTGGAACAAAGGAATATTTACTATTTCTATGCGTTGCGACCTGCGGACTTCTGCTTGGAGAAGCACGGGCACTTGAAAAAACTCCTTTGACTGAGCGATTATCTTCGCGGATAGTCTGTTTTCGTTATAAATGAAGAAAGGGTGTTGCCTCGCGAACACCCCAGGTCTACCGTTGTAAAACCGTTGAGCGGCGTATAGGCCGCAGGCGGTTCCTTCTGTACGTGAATAAATCCCTGAATGGCAGACTGCGTCCTGTTCGACTTGAACGACGCTTTTTGCCGTATCCAGTCCGTACATTCATGCGAAACAGCCTGCTGAGTCATTTCATTGCGGAGTTTTATTTCGAATTCCGACCCGCACACTGCCCGTTCACAGTCAAACCGCGGTATATAGAATTCCCGCTTTTCTTTTGGTGTTTTTTCCGTTGTAAACGTCGGTGACGTAAAAATAAAACGGAGTGAGTCTATGCCTTCCAGCTGCTCTTTAAGCTCGTAGAACGCATACATCGAAAAAGATGCGGCAGCTATAGAAAGCTTTGCGTGAGGATGCAGTTCTTCGGTAAGGTCGTCTTTAAGCAGATGCCGGACGTTGTCGATGATTTCCACGATAAACACTCTGATTTATCCAGTATACCACTAAAGGTCTGTTTTAGAAAGTATCCTTCTAATCCGCTATTGATCGTTCATGTTCCTTCTGCAGCCTGTCGCTTATCACATACAGAAATACTGTGCATTTTACCGACGGCAACAGGTATGTTGAGAAGTGTATTCTTTTTTCATTGCATTGTACTTATGATCCTGGCCACGGACGAAAAGCATTCTGCTCCTTCTCCACAGCGGACAGATGAAGTGGAAATGTATATACATTACAAACCGGTGCTTGAAGTATCTTCTTCCTGCTGCAGACCGGAAAGGCGTTCAGCCTGTTTCCCCAGTTCTGCAGCGGCTGTATTTATCATACTGGTCGAATCTGTAAAGTTATCGATACCGGTACTTATCTGGCGGAGCGTTACGACGATCTGGTTGAAGGCCTCGGTCTGCTGCTCAATAATATGCGCTATCTCTGCTGATTTTCCTGACGTTATGTCGGCAGATGATTTTATATCATTAAAATGGGTCTCAAGTTCCTGTGCCATATGCATACCGTCTGCAATACTGGCAGTTCCGTTTCCGGATACGTAAACCAGATTCCGGGATGCATTCTGGACGTCAGTAATCCGCTGCCTGATTTCCTGAGTACTTTTCTTAGTACTGTCAGCCAGCCGGCGGATTTCTGCTGCCACTATATGAAAATTGCGGCTGGCGGAACCGGCACGGACTGCTTCAA